>Ga0209081_1000009_pt1 | contig 252441 bp, 219 predicted proteins | sample GOMGulsemesocosm_4_FD_184636 | JGI IMG/M metagenome (GOLD analysis project Ga0209081, IMG submission 184636) | Methane-oxidizing microbial communities from mesocosms in the Gulf of Mexico - GOM15B Gulf of Mexico (SPAdes) (version 2) | ecosystem: Environmental > Aquatic > Marine > Cold seeps... | reverse complement strand
ATAGTTTTTTAAGAAGGATTAACACATGCGTCATCGTCAAAGTGGTCGCCAGTTAAACCGTAATAGCAGTCATCGCCAAGCGATGTTCCGCAATATGGCAAGCTCTTTAGTTAAGCACGGCGTTATCAAAACGACTGTAGCTAAAGCTAAAGAACTACGTCGCGTTGTAGAGCCTTTGATTACATTGGCTAAAACCGACAGTGTTGCAAATCGTCGTTTAGCATTTGCTCGTACACAAGATAAAGAAGTAGTAGGTATTTTATTTAGCGAACTTGGTGAACGTTATCAAGATCGTCCAGGTGGTTACACTCGCATTTTAAAATGTGGTTTCCGTACTGGTGATAAAGCACCTATGGCTTATATTGAATTAGTAGACCGCCCTGCAGTTGAAGAAGCTGTTGAAGAGGTTGAAGAATCAGCAGAAGTTTAAGCACTAGTTTAAATTTCATCTAAAAAACCGAGCCTTGGCTCGGTTTTTTGTTTTATATAGATGATATTTCAATCACATTTTTCTTTTTAGTACGAACAATTTCCACCTAGACTTGATCTTCCTAGCAATTCCCCGTATAAAATAGCCATATCTCACCATAAAATTTTGAGTCAATTTTCATGTCATCACTAAATCCTATTATTGCTATTACTGGCTCCTCTGGTGCAGGCACCTCAACAACAACAGCTGCGTTTGAGCACATGTTTCGCACCTTAAACGTTAGTTCTGTTAATGTTGAAGGTGATAGCTTTCACCGTTTCTCTCGCCCGGAAATGGATATAGAAAAGCGAAAAGCAAAGGAGACTCATACTAATATTAGTTATTTTGGCGATCTTGCTAATGACTTTGGAGCCTTAGAAAAATTATTCATTAATTATGGTGAAACAGGTAAGGGCATGATGCGTCGTTATTTGCATACTTTTGATGAAGCTGTGCCTTATAACCAAATGCCAGGCACATTTACACCTTGGGAAGAATTAGGTGATGGCACCGACTTATTATTCTATGAAGGGCTTCATGGTGGCGTTGTAACGGAAGCTAATGATGTTGCCAAACATGTCGATTTGCTGATTGGTATGGTGCCTATTGTAAATTTGGAATGGATCCAAAAAATTGTCCGTGATACCAAAAAACGTGGTCATAGCCGTGAAGCCGTGACAGCAAGTATAGTGCGCAGCATGGAGGACTATATTTCTTTCATTACGCCACAGTTTTCTCGTACCCACATTAATTTTCAACGAGTACCAACGGTTGATACTTCAAATCCCTTTAGTGCCAAAGCTATCCCTAGTTTAGATGAGAGCTTTGTGGTTATCCGTTTTCGCGAAGTTAAAAATGTCGACTTTCAATATTATTTGCGCATGATTGACGGAGCATTTATGTCACGTGTGAGTACGCTTGTTGTACCTGGGGGGAAAATGGGCTTAGCAATGGAATTGATTTTAACGCCACTTATTCGTGATCTAATCGAGCGTAAAACCCAAGCAAATAAACAGCTTGACTGGATGAGTGATTTATAAATGAAGATGGGAATTTATTCCCGGTTTCTACATAGCAAGTTATGCAGAATTAGTGAACAATTGTTTTAATTCTTGTTCAATTTGAGTTTTTGCATTAATTTGCTGCTGTGGGGTTAAATTGTTAATACTGCATTCAAATAAGTGATCTTTAAGGTTAATCTCTGTTTTACATAACTTACTGTGAAATAAGTTGTGTGAAGTTAGGTTATGGTTTTTAATTTTAAAAACAGCTTTCAATTTAGCACTAAGAAAATCGCTAATATTACCTAGCTTATCATCGACAAATAATTTGTGACCATGTTTATTTCTTGTCATACCTCTTATACGATAATCAATATCGATAACATCGGCTTCAAACCCTTCAACGATATAATTAATGACCTTCAATGGCGAAATAACCCCACAAGTTGATAGTTCAATATCAGCTCTAAATACTGCAATGTGCTGACAGGGATTATCATCTGGGTAGGTATGGATGCATATATGAGATTTATCAAGGTGGGCTACTAGTGATTCTGGTTGTGCCTCTTCTGAGATCATCAGCGTGACACTAGCACCTTGTGGCTGGTAATCTTGTTTGGCGATATTAAGCACATTGCCGCCAATGGCATGAGAAATTTTAATCAGTAAAGCTGTTAAATTATTGGCACTAAAATGTTCATTAACATAGGTATTATAATTTCGATGAGCTTGTTTGTCATTAAGGTAATGCAGTTTGTATAACGAGAAACTTAAACTTTTCGTTAAATTATTGAAGCCATGTAAAGTGATTTTGGTCATCGAAGGTATTTTTTATTGATTAATAATAGAAAAGTCATGAGTGATCTTGACATTACCACTCAGCATCAATGCGACAGAGCAGTATTTGTCGGCGGATAAAGCAACGGCACGCTCTACCAATTTTTCCTTGATATTTTTCCCTTTAATCACAAAATGTAAGTGAATACTCGAAAATAATTTAGGAACGCTATCAACCCGTGTACCGTCAATGTCAACTATACAGTCACTAATTTCTTGACGGGCTTTTTGTAAAATACTCACCACATCTACAGATGAGCAGCTACCTAGAGAAATTAGTATATTTTCCAAAGGGCTTGGAGCTAAACCCTCAGCATTAGCATCTAATACAAGGGTATGACCGCTTGCTGAGGTGCCGAAGAAACGTTCTTCACCAAGCCACTTTACTTGTGCTTTCATTGTCATCACTCATAGTAAATTAATGATGGCTATTCTAGCTAAGTTGCGTGGTTACCACTAGGGGATAAATAATATTTGTTGTAAATGGCTGTGAATTTAGCCAGCTGCAGAACTAGAAAATACAATTTAGGGACTTTTAGTGAGCTGATTATTGATTTCGCTATCAAATAAATTTTTTATTAAGCCTGAAAATTCTTTAATAAATTGGCATTGCGCCTCAGTAGCAGGGTTATTAACAACACTTGCAAGGATCTCCTCTAAATCATAAACAATGGCATCAACTTCACGAATAATAGCATTACGTTGGTTGAAGGTAAGGGCGTCATTTTGGCTACAAACATTGATGATTTGTTCGCTCAGCTCTTGTTCAATAGTAACAATGACTGTGTCGGCATCTGCATCAGTCTCAGCGGTCTGAGCATTTTCAAAAAAGCTTAAGTGCTCTGTGAGGTATTCAATGATATGAATGTAACCTTCAGTATCTGTGACCATAGAAAATGGGTACGCTTTATTGTTAACTTACTTTCAGTATAGCGGTATTTTTTTGTAGTAGCAGGGTTTTTATTAAAAATAAATTAACTGATTAGCATTGGCAAAAAAGTGTTAAAGGGGGAACGTTATAATCATCGCTCCCCTTAATAGTCCTACAACTTAGGCGACAGCATTGGTGCTCTCAAATATTTTATCTGCAGAAGCTGCAACAAAACCAGAGTATAACTCCCCATTAGTTAATGGGTAACGCTTGGCAAATTCATAGAAACAACTAGGGATTTCTAGGCTTTTATCGCTAAACTCAACTAGCGCTTTATCTGCTAAAGTAGACGATTGCTCTAACTTTACCACTTCATCACCTTTGATTTCTCCACCAGTGCTGTTTAACACATACCCAGCTTGTTTAAGCCTGTTGTTAACGGCAACAATACAGTCAAAACTATCTAAATGATTAATACTTACGGTGAAGTGATTAGCACGATAACCCCATGCGGCTAACCAAGCCGCATATTCACTTTCAGCTAGTAATGTTTGATAGTCAATAGCGCTAATTTTCCATGGACGGCCTGAGTATAAAAAGTTTTGTTGCTTACTAATATCTTCAGGTAGTTGTTCAACTAAGGTTTTGATAATTTTTTGGCTTGCTGACGACAATTCCTCAACACGTAATTCACTGATGAAAACTTTTGGCATAGTGTTATCGCTGTGCTCAAAATGTTTGGCGGTTAATTTTTTAGCACTAAAGTCATACTGACCACACTCAGTATAGCCAAGCGTTAATAAGTGATGAGCAAGCTTGTTTAAGTTAATTTTTTCAAAATTAAAAGTGCGATAAGCAACGTGATCATTTATAACGTCGCCACCATTAGCCAGTAATTGATGAATACTGCCGGCTGATGGTGTTACGGCAACGTATTGTTGCCAAATATTATCAAAAAGTTTGGTGACTTGAGCTGTCATTGTATTTCCTCGTATAAAAATTTGTTATCAATAAAAAGTAGAATAGGGAGGTAGTGGATGAAGGCAAAAATTTTTTGATGACAACAGACGCTATCACCAAGTACTATATTTTATCGATACTTTTGAAGAAGCAGGGACGAAAGACTGTTTCTTTTTTTGTTGCAAAATATAAGTATCTTCATGGTGTATAATTAAGTTATGTAGTTAAAGTGTAATACCTGGGCTTAAAGTTGCGGGTAAACTCACTTTTTCAGCCTCAACTGAAGCGATAGGATAAGCACAATAGTCAGCAGCATAAAATGCACTGGCTCTATGGTTACCACTGGCGCCAATACCACCAAATGGCGCGGCACTGCTTGCGCCAGTAATGGGTTTATTCCAGTTAACAATACCAGCGCGAATACGGGCAAAGAAATGGTTATATAATGTTTCGTTATCACTTAATAGACCAGCCGATAAACCAAAGCCGGTATTGTTACCTTCATTGATGGCTTCATCAAAGTCCGTATAGCGATACACTTTTAATAATGGCCCAAAGTATTCTTCATCAGGTATATCGGCAACAATAGCACTAACATCAATAATACCAGGAGAAATAAAGCCAGTGTTTACTTCTAAATGTTGTAATGTCAGCAATGATGTCGCGCCTAAAGCAAGTAACTTTTGTTGTGCGTCAACTAAACTTAAAGCGGCTTTTTCAGAAATCATAGAGCCAATAAAAGGCTGCTCTGCATCGTCATAATAACCAATGGTTAGTGCCTTAGTTGCTGTAATCAGCTTAGCCACAATGGCATCACCTTGGGTGCCAGATTCGATGAATAAACGACGAGCACAAGTACAACGCTGACCTGTAGTCACAAAAGCAGATTGAATAATATCATGCACAACGGCGTTAATATCGCTAACATCTTTAACGATAAGTGGGTTGTTACCGCCCATTTCTAGCGCTAAAATTTTACCTGGTTGACCGCCAAATTGTTCATGTAATAAATGGCCGGTAGCTGAACTGCCTGTGAAAAACAAACCGTCGATCATTTTATTGCCAGCTAAGGCTCTACCTGTTTCAACTTCGCCTTGTACCAAGTTAATTACACCAGCAGGCAGTCCTGCCGCTTGCCAAATTTTTAATACTTCTTCAGCAACTTTGGGTGTTAGCTCACTGGGCTTAAATACGATGGTATTACCAGCGATAAGCGCAGGAACAATATGACCGTTAGGTAAATGTCCCGGGAAGTTATAAGGGCCAAAAACAGCAACTACACCATGAGGCTTGTGACGAATAAAAGCTTTTGCACCGGGCATCGGATTTTCAACCGTGCCAGTACGTTCATTATAGGCATTCAGGGAAATATTGACTTTACCGACCATGGCACCAACTTCACCTAAGGTTTCCCAGCGAGGTTTACCTGTTTCAAGGGCGATGGTATTGGCTAGTGCTTCTTTATTTTCGGCCAATAATTCAGCAAACCTTGATACTATGCCGACACGCTCATCAAAACTGAACGTTGACCAAGTTTCGAAAGCCGTGCGAGCACTACTAATCGCTTGTTCAACTTGCTCAGGAGAAGCCGTTTTTCCTTGCCAGATAACTTCGTTACGGGCAGGGTTTAACGAACTAACGTTGTGACCTAAACCCGCTTGCCACTGACCATTAATAAGTTGGACTTTATCTGAAAAATTGGTAGACATATTTATTCCTATTAAAATTTAGGCTATTAGTTACTTATAAGGCGAACCCAGTCACCTTGTTGTACTTGTAATGCTTGTGCAACATCGTGAGTGATCACCACTTGGTTAGCGGTCCCACGAAGTGTTAGTTTGACTTGTGCTGCTCTAAAAGTTGCAACGTTAGTGTTGCAAATGATGTATTTTTGGCTGTTATCTTCACCATAAGTATCATCAACTAACACTTGGTATCTTTTACTGTCACGCACGGCTCTTATTTGGCTACGCTCAGCTTCAACCGTGGGGCCTCCATCAAAAATATCAACGTAACCTCGACGAGAAAAACCTTCAGCTTCGAGCAAACGCAATGCAGGTACAGTATTACCGTGTACCTTGTTAATAACTTGTTGAGCTTCTTCGCTAAGCAAGTTGACATAAATAGGGTATTTCGGCATTAAATCAGCGATGAACTTTTTATTACCTATTCCCGTTAAATAATCAGCTTTGGTGAATTCGATAGAGAGAAAGTGTTTTTCGAGCCAATCGTAAAAAGGTGATCTACCTTCTTTATCACTGACACCACGCATTTCGGCAATAACACAATCTGAAAAACGTTCGGCGTGCTCAGCCATAAACAAAAAGCGACAGCGCGATAGAAATCGGCCATTACCGTGTTTTCGGTGACTCTCTTGCAAAAACAAAGTGCAAATTTCGGTAGCACCGGTGTAGTCATTACACAGTGATAAAGTTTCTACTGTGTTGTGAATATCAAGCTCACGTGAGTTATGTACTACTTTCCCTAAATGGTAATGGTAAAAAGCATTATCAAGGCCTACAGCAGCCTCTATACCTGTGGTGCCTACCACTTGTGCTGTTTTAGTATCTTCCATAACAAACAAATAGCCTTGATTACCCGCTTGTTTAACTTGTGCATTAAAAGATTTTTCAGAATGGCTAATACGTCTTTTTAATATTTCTTCATTAACAGGCAATGAAGTAAAACCATGGCCTGATTCAATAGCAATGCGATGCAAATCGTCATAATCTGTCGTACGAATGGGACGAATGATAATCATAAATAGCTCTCGTATTGTCGGAGGGTGTTTGTTCGCGCTTATCTTGAAAAAACAACAGAGCGATTAAGCTCCACCGACCTATTAATAGGTTAAGACGCTAATGTAGCTACAGCTTTTTCAAAGCGCGCTAGACCTTCAATAATGTCTTCGTCAGGAATAATTAACGAAGGAGCAAAACGAATAATGCTCGCGCCTGCAACTAAAGTCATTACACCTTCTTCCATAGCGGCAACTAAAAAATCTTTTGCTTTACCTTGGTAGCTTTCATTTAGCACTGCGCCAATTAATAGACCTTTACCGCGTATTTCCTTAAAAACGTTATATTTAGTATTGATGGCATTTAAAGCGTCAACATACAGTTGTGCTTTAGCTTTTACACCCGATTGTACTTCTGGGCTGTTAATCACGTCAATAACCGCTTCACCAATAGCACAAGCTAGTGGGTTACCGCCGTATGTGCTGCCGTGAGTACCAATTTTTAGGTGTTTAGCAATATCCGTAGTGGTCAGCATAGCGCCAATAGGAATGCCGCCGCCTAGACCTTTCGCAGACGTTAAGATATCGGGTGTTACACCTAAATCCATATAAGCGTAAAGTGGTCCTAAACGACCAGCACCGGTTTGTACTTCGTCAAAAATTAATAGTGCGTTATGCTCATTACATAATTCACGTACACCTTTGATGAACTCATCGGTAGGAGAAACAATACCACCTTCACCCTGTAATGGTTCAATCATGATGGCACAAGTTTTACCTGAAATAAGTGCTTTTACGCTGTCTAAGTTATTGTATTCTGCATGAACAATATCACCAGGCTTAGGGCCAAAACCATCAGAATATGCTGCTTGACCACCTACGGTTACCGTAAAGAAAGTACGACCGTGAAAACCTTGGTTAAAAGCGATGATTTGGGTTTTATCGCTGCCGTGAACGTCAAGTGCCCAACGACGTGCTAGTTTTAATGCTGCTTCGTTTGATTCAGCACCCGAGTTAGCAAAGTACACTTTATCGGCAAAAGTACTATCGACTAATTTTTTGGCTAAGCGTAATGCGGGCTCATTGGTCATGACATTAGACAGATGCCAAATTTTCTCGCCTTGCTCTTTTAATGCACTAACAAGTGCGGGATGACAGTGACCTAAACAGTTAACTGCGATACCACCGGCAAAATCAATGTACTCCTTGTCTTGCTGATCCCACACTCGAGAGCCTTGACCGCGCACTGGAATAACCGCTGAAGGTGCGTAGTTTGGCACCATAACTTCATCAAATAATTCGCGACTTACAGAAAACTGTTCTGACATTGTAAACTCCTCAAAATAGGGTGGTTGTATTGGACTTTGCCAACATTGATTTCAGTTCACTTGAGTATATAAGTAATAAAACCTTTATGTTAGAAATATGGCTCAAGAGCTAAAAAGAGGAAGTTATTATGACAGATGAAAGCAATTTTGTCTTGTGTGATAGTGCTACAACCTAGTAAAAACAAAGGTTTATCTAGTTTTATTCAGCAAAGCTGAATATTTATAGCGAAGATTTAAATTAGTTTATTTGTGGTAGTTTATTCACAGTGCTGAGTTGCATTGCAAAAAATGAAGCTGGAGCGTATTACATAAATAATCAAAAAATAATTTGTTCACAGGGCATGTTTCAAAGAAATTTAGTTAAATTTGAGCTTAATATGATCAATATCACTTTTATTTAGTAAGAATATTTCAGCTTTATTGAGTTTCACTGTCTCGAATAATTGCTTAGTTTCGTCATCATTTATTAAGCATGCTTTGGATAAGCTGCGGTGACTCACATAAGCTTTGGCTTTAGCGACGAGTTGCGCAATGGGGCACATTTTGGTGATGTTTTCACTATAGGCTAAATCGAACATAGCTTCGGTGATCCGTAGTCGATCAAATTGCATTAATTCAATTAAGTCTGCTGACAATTTACTGCTGCGCAGAATAAGTTGCTCTAACAATAACTCAGGAGAATTCTCTACTTTAACCAATACATTGTGTAAGCGTTTATCTTTATCTTCAAAAGCTTGACGTAATTCTTCTTTGTACATGTCATTATAGGTACTTAAAAAACAGCGCGTTACGGCCAACTGACCGACATTAGATAACATGCCAGTAGTGAAAGCGGTATAGCGATCTAAATTTTTCTCTTGTGCTAAAGCGCTTGCGGCAAGGGCAACTGATAAGCTGTCATTCCATAACTTTCGTTTCATTAAACCATGAGGAGCCGTACTCGTTGGCAGCCAATGTTTAAGTATAAATGTTGGCATGACGAGTTTTAAGTTATCTAAGCCGATGTAACTCAGTGCTAACTTTGCATCATTAACTTGCACGTCGGCACGCTTTCTATATTGGGGCTTGTTCACTAAGCTCACTAGAGCTGCAGATAACCAAGGTAGTGAGGTTGCCAGTGGTTTGATTTTATTAATTGAGGTTGCTCTTAGTGATAACAACTCTAAAATGGTGGGGGCAGCATCTTCGATACACAACATATTATGATAAAGATTGGTTTTGTTATCAAACTCATCATTTACTTGGCTACGCACTTGTGCGTAAAAAATATCTGTTACTTGGTTACGAAAATGCTCTTCACCGTGGGCGGCAACAATTTTTTCTTGCTGGGCTTTGATTTCAACGGCTAATAATTCTCTACGACGGTTTTCTTGTTCACTACCTTGAAAATGCACAATATTCATCTTACCGTGCTGTTGCTCAGCAAAATTTTTGCTAATAGATAAGCTCAAAGCTCGTTGATGTATGGTTGAAATTGTGTCGTTAGTATCAAAAATTTGCATAGTGTGTTAGTTAAAATAGTGTTTAGCGGAAATGGTAATTAATCAGACTGTTTTTAATAGATGATATATTAAATTTATCGTCTTATGCGAATAAAGTATTAATTTTATGAATTTATTTTATTTAACCGATGTTGTTTGATGAATTAGTTGTTAAAAAGTTCTGTAACAGTGCATGACCTTGTTTAGTCAAAATTGACTCAGGATGAAATTGTACCCCATAGATAGGTAATTTTTTGTGTTGAATGGCCATTATTTCTTCGTTATTACCCACCGAATCTACACTCCAAGCACATATTTCAAAGCTATTAGGTAGCGTTTTTGCATCCACGACCAGTGAATGGTAACGGGTGACTTGTAAGGGTTGCTTAAGCTGTTTAAATAATCCTTGGTTATTATGGTTGATAGCACTGGTTTTACCATGCATTAGCTGTTGGGCTTTTTTTATTGTTGCGCCAAAGTGTTGAGCAATGCACTGATGGCCTAAGCAAACACCGAGCAAAGGGACTTTACCTGAAAAATGCGCTACTACGGCTAAAGAAATTCCTGCTTTATCAGGATCACAAGGGCCAGGAGAAATAACAATAAATTCAGGTGCTAACTGCTCAATAGCGGCAATATCTATTTCATCATGACGAAAAACGCTCACTTCTTGGCCTAATGCTTGAAAGTAATGCACCAAATTAAAGGTAAAAGAGTCGTAGTTGTCGATCATTAGTAACAAAGTAGAATAGCCTAGCAAAATGAAAACGCGGCTATTCTAATCCTTCGATAAGCTAAGGACAATCACAATTTTATGCAGAGGGAGGGAGGCGAGAGAAGCTAAAAATGAAAAAGGATCTAATTTTCGTTAAGTACCTATAAAAACTCGGTCGCTTGTGGCCGAGATTTTTATAGGTTTTTAAAATATCTTTTAGTGCACTTTTGTTATTTTATCTGCTCTTTGGGTTAATTCTTACACTAAAGTTAATTTCACAATTTGATTTGCGTCACACTTTCTATCATTTTTGTCTAAAACTCATAATTTCAATGAAGTTGGCCGCATTGTTAATTTCAGCTTCTCTGCTATTGTTGAAGAAAGAGATTTTTTTGCTTGAGGCTTTTACTCAAAGTCTCATTTGAGAGAATAAGCAGTAGTGGTTTTAATACTAAGTGGGCGGATTAATCTGCTTGGTTTCATTAAGGAGTGATTTGATGCCAGAAGAGAGACGTAAGGTAGAGGCTAAAATAAAGCAATTGTTAAAGGAGTTAAGCGTTGCTCAACAATGTTCATTAAGTGAAATTAGTCACTATGGTTATACATTATCTTTTGTGAGACAAACGCCTGACGGTAAATTAGCCGTTGTGCAAATGGGTGATGCTGCTATTACCATAGATGAAGAAGGTGAAATAGATCGCCATTCAAGTATTGAAATTCGCCATTAGGCATCAATATTGGCACCTAATTAACGAATGAAATCATCAAACTAATGAAGAGTACAAGGGAAACGCCTTTCCAAAACTTCACAGGGTTTCTCTCTAATAATGGTTGGCTTTTATAATCATGAATCGCATCAATATTCGGTTTGTTTAAATTACTAAAAAATTCAGAAAATGCTTGTGAACGTAAATCTGGATTCGCTTGCGTTGCTTGTTGCAAAGTAACGTCTATCCATAAAGGTAAATCATGCCGGTATTGTTTGATACTGCGATAATGCCATTGTTGATAACTAGTGTAGTTCATTGATTTTGTTTGTGGTTTATACGGTAATTGCCCCGTTAGCATCTCATAACAAATAACCCCAAGGGAAAATAGATCGCTTAAATGATTTGCCTGCATACTCAGCTGTGTTTCAGGGGCAACATAATTCACTGAACCTTGAGGAATGCTTTCACAAAGTGTTTCTTGATTTTCATCGAGTGACGCAACAAATACTGCGCCGTAATCAATGAGCTTAACTTGGCCATATTTGTCTATCATTATATTATCTGGTTTTAAGTCTCTGTGTATGACATCGAGACGCTGAAAAGCGCGTAACGCAGAAATCACTTGTTTAATAATACCTCTTACCTGCGCAATACTCGGCTTAGGGTTGTCATACATCCATTGACCTAATGTTTGACCATCAATGTATTCACTGGTGTGATACAAGAAACGGCTATCATTATTAACCGGATGAATTGCCATAACATTATCATGTTTTACGCGTTCTCCTAACCAAGCTTCACGCATAAATGCTTGTAGGTAAAGTGCATCTTCCACAAAGTTTTCTGAAGGGACTTTTAGCGCGAGTTGCTTAGCGGTATTTTTATCTTCTACCAAATATAAATGAGAGCGAGTGCTGGCATGAATGATTTTCTTAACTTGATAGTTATCAATGGATTGACCGATAGATAACGCAGGTGGAATTGATTTTTCTCTTAGTTCTCTTTCTATTTCAGCCAACTGTCTATTAGGTACATCATGTATAAACACTAATAAGCAACTGACATTATCATCACTACCAGCAGCTAATGCTTGTTTAACAATAGTTTGGCTTAATTGTTCAAGCTCTTTGTTATCAGGTGAACTTGATAATGTTGCCAGTGCTGATTTTAGCTGTTTAGAGGATAAAAACTCGTGAATACCATCGCAAGTAAGCAGATAAATATCACCAACGTGTAAGTCAACTTGATGGACGTCCACTTGTAATCGAGAATCAGCGCCTAACGCGCGAGTTAATACTACCGAATTTGTGCCCTGTTTACAGTTATGATCTTGACTGATGGCCTCTAATTGCTGCTGGCGATATTTGCTGATGCGGGTATCACCGACATGAAATATATAACCCGTAGCTGATTTTAGAATGATTGCTGAAAAGGTGGTTAGCCACTGTTGCTGCTGTGCAGAGAGGTAATTATGGCCATCAATATTGCTATTTTGCGAAAATAGCCATTGATTTAAACTCGTTATTACTTTGGCGGCCGACTTACGTGTGGACCAAGTTTCGGGGGTAGCATAATAATCACTAATAAATTGCGTAACGGCAAGCTGTGAGGCTTCTGCCGCTTTATTTGCGCTTGATACACCATCGGCGATACAAGCGATAGCCCCTTTGGAGCTTAATTCGCTGGTTTTAGGAATAAGTGCTGCAAAGGCATCTTGATTTTCTGCTTTGATGCCTGCGCAGGAATAGCCGCCAAAACAAAGTTGTAAATTTGCAGAGCTATTGTTGCGTATTTTATTTACTGTTTCATCTTTGGCGTTTGTCACTAATAACTCCCTAATCTACATGAATAAGCTCAACACTGCCATCTTCGCGTACTTCCGTAATAGTGCCTCTTGGTTCTTCCATGAAAAGCAAGGTGATAAAACCAACAACTGCCGTAGCCGCTATCACTAAAAAGAAAATTTCATAGCTAACCATAGATAGTACCGTTAAATAAACTACCGCACCAACATTACCATAAGCACCCGTCATGCCAGCAATTTGTCCAGTAAGACGACGCTTAATGAGTGGCACTGCAGCAAAAACGGCACCTTCACCAGCTTGTACAAAAAATGAACAGGCCATGGCAGTAATCACGGCCAGAGCTAATGGCCAGCTGCTAGTGATTGATGACATAGCAAAATAACCTACCGCAAGACCTGCTGTTAATATCAGCAGCGTTTTTTTACGGCCAAATTTATCACTTAACCAGCCGCCACCAGGACGAGACATTAAGTTCATAAAGGCATATAAAGAGGCTAACATGCCAGCATACACCATATCCAAACTAAACACGTCAGCAAAAAACAATGGCAACATGGAAATCACCGCCAACTCAGAACCAAAAGTGGCAAAATAAAGTATATTCAATACGGCCACTTGTTTAAACTTGTACTGATGAATTTCAGGCACATCTTTAACAAATAAGTGACCGTTTACTTTGTAGGTTTGTTTAATCTCAATAATCAGTAGTAACGCTAATGCACAATAAGCAATGATGGCACTTTGTTCAGAAAACAAACTAACACCTTCAGGGGAAAGCTTCCAAGTGAGCAATGTTAATGCCCCGTACATGGGTAATTTCATTAACAATAATAAAAAGAAATCGCCTTTGCTGGTTACTTCCATCGCGCCGGTTTGTTTGGGTTTAAAATAAGTTGACCCTTTGGGGGTGTCGGTAATGTTAAGGTAAAAAACAACACTAAATAGTAAGCTCATCACACCTGTTAAACCAACAGCATAGCGCCAACCATCTTCAACGCCAAAATAATCACTAACGAAAAGTGCTATTAAAGGTAATGACATGGCTGCAGCTGCTGAACCGAAGTTACCCCAGCCACCATAAATACCTTCAGCAGTACCAAGTTCATTGGCAGGGAACCATTCGCTAACTAAGCGAATGCCAATTACAAAACCAGCACCAATGAAACCGAGTAAAAATCGCGCTAAGGCTGCTTGTTGAAAGTTTTCAGCTAAAGCAAACATGAAGCAAGGAATACTACAAAGTGCCAGTAATAAGGCGTAAATTATTTTAGGGCCATACTTGTCGGTGAGCATACCTATAATGATGCGTGCTGGTATAGTTAAGGCAACATTGAGAATAAGTAGGGTTTTAATTTCACTATTTGTTAGCCCTAAGCTTTGTGCGATAACGGCTAATAAGGGTGCATGGTTGAACCAGACGGCAAAAGTAATAAAGAAAGCCATCCAGCTTAAATGTAACACTTTCATTTTTCCGGTAAATGAAAATATCTTGATGCCCGCTTGAGTACTCATAAGTAACTCCTATTTCTAATCGGCGATGATAAAGTTGAATTAACAGAAGTACAGCAAGTGAAGTGCCAATATGTATTTCTACTTTTTATTTATATTTATCATTAGGTTATTTTGTTTTGCTTTGCGCGAAGTTTGTTTTTTTGCACTGTTTCTATAATGTTGCACAGTGAGGGTGCAATGGTTGTTGCTCTCACTTTTATACTCTTACAATGAGGAAATATCTTGTAATTATTTTATCTAAAGGAATTGATAAGAATGGATAGTTTTTGAGCTTATTGCTTATTTTTATCTATTGCTCAGCAATTTTTTGATGACGGAAACTGAGCGTAGCAGCATTGAATGGGATAAGCCAAAGCCAGTATTCAAACAGAAATTTGATTGACTCAAGCTAACGCCAGGTGAGTGGCTACAAGGTGATATTATCTAGACTTAACTTTTTATGTTGATCGTATTGAAAATCCACATTCGGATGAGAGTGGCAATGCTCCAGAAAAAAATAACTATCGTTTTGTTGTTGGTTTAGGTTGCTATTTTTAAATATCCTGGCGTTAGCCATGTTTAATGATCACATCGCTTATTGCCGTAGCTGAGCAACATAAAATATAACCAGCTTGTTTTTCTTGAGCGGTTAAGCCATCAGTAGCTGTTTGAATCACTTCGCCATTAATTAATTGCGCCTTACAGTTACCACACATCCCTGCTCGACATGAATAAGGTAAGATTAGACCCGCATCTTCACCGTGTTCAAGTAACGTTTTTTGATTATCACCTTGATAATGTTTTTTCCATTTATCGAAATGAATATTTAATTTTTTGTACTGTTTTTTTGTCGGTTCAGGATCACTTGTTGGTGAGGGGATAATAGTGTGTTGAGCCCCAAAGCTCTCATAGTGATATTGCTCTTTGTTTAAACCCAGTTGACGCAGATGCTGTTGAGCTGCTTTTCGGAACCCTTCGGGGCCACAAACAAAAACTTCATATTGAATTAGTTGTGCGATGTTGGTAAGCATTCGCTCACTCAGGTGCCCTTGGTAACCTTGCCATTGTGGCTTGGCTTGCCTTGTTAAGGTATATGTGACTTGGCAATTTCCATGTGTTGTCGCCAAATTCTCTATTTCTTCTCTAGCGATTAAATCTTCTTCGCTGCGGGCGCTGTGGAGAAAAATGACCTTGTTATTACTTTTTTCGGCGACCATAAAGCGCAGCATTGACAGCATAGGTGTAATACCACTGCCAGCTGATAACAGTAATACCTTTTTAGGGATAACATCAGGTAAATGAAAGTTACCACTAGGTACGCGTGCTTTTACAGTATCACCTACTTTGAAATGATCGTGAAAAAAGTTAGAAACTTTACCCTTATGTACTCGTTTTATCGTTAGGCTTATTTGATTTTTTGTGGTCGGATTTGAAGCTATGGTGTAGCAACAAGGTTGCTCTTGACCAAATATATTAACCCGTAAATTAATGTGTTGACCCGCAAGTTGTTTAATTTGACTTGCACCGGGGTAAGTTAATACAAAGGTTTTTACATCATGGGTTTGGGTAATAATTTTCTGACAAGTTAATTGCATTGTATTTTCTGTCTCGCTCGAATTGCCGTTAGTCCCGTTGGTAGTCTTAATTAGTGTCGCTTGCGTAGAGCTAGTTGCATCAGCAAGGTTGAAAACGGGTGGCTTTTGGTGACTAATGACGGTTAATTTATCCCCTGCTTTTATTCGGCCGCTATTGAGTGCTATTAAATTTTGACCAAATAACACTTCGCCATTGTGGTTTTGTCGAAAAGATTTGAGCATTCGTAATGGTTGCTGCTCGGGGTGTTTCTCAGCGTTTTGTGGATTAATGGTAGTAAATATACAACGCTCACAAGGTTTACTTACTTTAAATTCAACTTCGCCAATACGAATACGTTGCCAGCCGTCTTCAGCAAAAGGCTGGCAATTATCAATAACAATATTGGGTCGAAATTGTGCCATTGAAACCGCTTGTTGTTGGCTGTCACTAAGGTGCTTGTTTTCTAAATGAGAATCTTCTAGACGCTTACCTTCGAGACGAGAATTAAGATTATCTAATGATGCTTGAGAAATTAGCAGCAGCGGATAACCATCAGCAAAAGCCACATCTCTTGCCCGTTCAGTGTTGGGCTTTTTTTTGCGAGATGAATCTTGCCCAAAAAATAACAGTTGGCAGGGGCGCTGTAAGTATTCACTAAACCAAATGTCAGCTTCATTAGAGCAGAGCTGACCAGCAATGTTGTCACCCCAAATGGTCACATCTTGGTATTGATTGCTAAATTTTTCATAAGTTAAAATCAGTGTCGGCATATTGTCAGCCGATAGTTCAATACCATGCGCGGTCAGCTTAGTTTGCACTAAACATAACTTTGGTTCCGTTCTCGCGGTGATACATTGTCCTGAGGCATCATTAACAACGAAACGTCGATCAAAGGCTAAACCTAGTTCATTAACCATGGCATGAGGTAAATCGATGCCTGCCGTAGATTTTATCGGGTAAATGTGAAGGCTGCTAACTTTTATTGCTGACATGTTTTATCCGTTAAATTAAATTTTCTAATTTTTGCTTAAGGATTTTACGGCTAAGCTTGGCTTAATAAGGTATATTAACAACCATAAATTTTCATCCTATTTCAGTGTTTTTTCTTGCTTATGACAAATAAAACTCAACATTTACATATTCTTGGTATTTGCGGCACCTTTATGGGGGGGGTCGCTGCTTTGGCTAAAGAGCTTGGCTTTCGTGTCACCGGATGTGATGCACAAGTTTATCCGCCAATGAGCACTCAGCTTGAGCAGTTGGGTATTGAATTGAAGCAAGGTTATAACATTGAGCACTTTCATGATGAACCCGATTTAGTGATTGTTGGCAATGCCATGTCTCGGGGTAATGTTATGGTGGAATATATGTTGGATCGCAATATTCCCTATATTTCTGGCCCGCAATGGTTGTTAGAAAATGTTCTCAAAGATCGCTGGGTATTGGCTGTTGCGGGGACTCATGGAAAAACGACCACTAGCAGTATGTTGACTTGGATTTTAGAATATAGCCATTTATCACCGGGTTTTTTAATTGGCGGCGTGCCACAGAACTTTGATTGCTCGGCACGATTAGGCAATGCCCCTTTTTTTGTTATTGAAGCGGATGAATACGATACTGCCTTTTTTGATAAACGCTCTAAATTTGTTCATTATCGACCCAGAACGTTAGTGATTAATAACTTGGAATTTGATCACGGTGATATTTTTGATGAACTAGCCGATATTCAGCGACAATTTCATCATCTTATTCGTATGGTGCCGAGCAATGGTTTGATTTTATCACCAAAAAATGAAACGGCAATAAATGAGACCTTAGCGATGGGCAGCTGGACACCAACAGAGCAAAGTGCTTGTCAGTATGGTTGGCAGGCAGAAAAGCTTGTTGCTGATGGCTCGGTGTTTAAAATCACTTTTAATGCCGTAGAGCAGGGCACTGTGGAATGGTCGCTGATAGGTGATTTTAATATTGATAATGCTTTGATGGCTATTGCTGCAGCGCGCCATGCCGGTGTGCCTAGTCATATTGCTGTTGAAGCACTCTCAACGTTTATTAATACTAAACGCCGTTTTGAACTTAAAGGTGAAGTGAATCATATTCGTGTTTACGATGATTTTGCTCATCATCCCACCGCCATCGCCAAAACATTAGCAGCTGTTCGGGCGCAAGTTGATAATGAAAACACTGATGGTCGAGTGCTTGCCGTACTTGAGCCACGCTCAAATACCATGAAGTCTGGCGTGCATACAGAGGCGTTACCGTTGTCGTTGGCGTCAGCTGAGCAAGTATTTATCTTTCAAGATGAACAGATAAAATGGTCTGTTGATGAGCTTATTAATCAGTGTCAGCAGCCTTGCTTTGTTGAAAAAAACATTGATGAATTAGTCTTGAGAATTAGTGAGCAAAGCCAAGCTGGCGATACTATAGTTGTGATGAGTAATGGTGGTTTTGGCAATATTCACGAAAAAATATTAACGGTATTAACGAGTAAGTTTCTTAATTCAAAAAATAATAATGAGTGATAATGTGATAAAGAAGAATGCGAAAGGTTTTAGTAAAACAATCACTTTAGCTATCACTGGTGCTTCTGGCTCTGCCTATGCCTTACGACTTTTAGAGTGTTTAGTTGCCGCCAATTACCAAGTGTACTTGTTATGCTCTAGTGCTGGGCGAGTGGTGCTTGATACGGAGCTGAACTTTAAACTACCGGCATCCCCTGATGGCGCGAGTGATGTTTTAAGGGAAAAATTTCAAGCAAAAACTGAGCAAATTAAAGTGTTTGGTAAAGAGCAATGGTTTTCGCCAGTTGCCTCTGGCTCGGCAGCGCCAAAACAGATGGTAGTTTGTCCTTGCTCAACAGGAACATTAGCCGCAATTAGCCAAGGCATGAGTGATAATCTCATTGAACGCGCTGCTGACGTGGTGATTAAAGAACGTGGCCAACTTATTTTAATGGTACGAGAAACGCCATTTTCGACCATTCATTTAACTAATATGCTCAATTTGTCGCAGCAAGGCGTTACCATTATGCCCGCAGCTCCAGGGTTTTATCATCAGCCTGAGTCTATTAATGAACTGATTGATTTTATGGTGGGCAGAGTACTAGATCATCTTGGTATAGAGCAGACTATAATGCCAAGGTGGGGCTATCAGAGCTAATAATCGACGACTGCCAATAAATTTTTATTAGCTTTTTTTATGACTTAAATTAATAAACAGTAAACTTTTCATTAATTTCACGATAGAGCCTTATACAATGTAATTAGAGTGTTTTTTATCCTGTAAAGATTATTTCATATTAGCAATTCTTAGGACAAATCTATGTTTCAATCAATGTCTTTAGTGATAAAAATTAATTACTTTGGTATTTCTTAGTACCACTATTTTTTCTTTTATAATGCTGAAAAGAAATTAGTGAGCATTTATTTACCTTAGCGCATTATTTATAGCCGTTACCATTCAAAGTGCAGGATTTCAGTGGGAATTAAAACTACTTTAGGCAAGGAAAATAATTTAAGCGTAGTCATTCTATGGTTTGATTATTTAACGCCGTATAAAGTGACTTTAAACCCATCAAAGAAGTACTCTGAAACATGCATCTTGATTGGTAATGGGTATAAATGAACAGCTAGCTAAATTTAAGCTGTAATTCTGTACAAAACCAAGCATTTTCATTAAGCTGTATATGATGGTTAATTAGCCAAAGTTGATTTTTATTTGGTTAGCGCAGTATTCAGCTATGTTGGTTCAGTATGAAACGTTATTTATATTTTAATTTTGCCGAGAGGCATTTGCAAAAAGTGAGAAAAACCATTCGTTTTTTCTCGCTAATCGCATGGTTATTTTTCATCCCTTTCTCTGCTAGCGCAGAGCCGCAGCTATTTTTCTCAAGCGATAGCATAATCACTTTTGCTTTAGGGGCCAGCTTTCCTATTATAGTTTTCTTGCTTTGGCGCTTTTTTACCGACAAACCGAAGGAGATTCAAGACTATACAATATCTCAAGATGAGCTTTTTAGTTATACTCATGATTTAGCCACTAATTTGCCTACCGCTCAGCATGCATTAAAGCAATTTGAGCAAAGACTGAAAGCGGAACAACATAACCGTATGGCAGCCATTGTCTTTAAACCGATCAATTTTAGGCAGGTCAACACGGTATTAGGTCATCATAATTCAGACATTTTACTATTACAGTTAGCCTATTGTTTACAGAAAAATATTACTGATAATCAAAGTTTATTGCGTTTCGATAGTAACCCTGAACCTGTGCGTTTAGCTAGGTTACAGGGATTAGACTTTTTAGTGGTCTTTGACTTATCTACATCGAAGCATGATGCTAAGCATGTTATAAATGATTTGTGTCAACAGCTTACCAATGCTGTCCCTGATGCGATGAGTTTTAAAAGCTTCTCATTAAACTTTGAGCTAGCTTTTGGCGTCGCTATTAGTGATGAACATGGTAACAGTGTCAGTGAAACTGTATCTCATGCCACTGATGCCTTGTTAACAGCTGAGTCTCAAGAAAAAACTATTCAATACTTCGATAATAGTGCCGTGCTTTATACCGAGCAACAGCTAGCGTTAATGGAGCGTTTACGCCAAGACATTATTGCTGAAGATTTACGTTGGTATTTGCAGCCACAAGTCAATGTAGAAGATAATTCACTGGCCGGATTTGAATTAAAAGTACACTGGTATAGTGATGATCAAGCCCCATTAGAGTTACTTGAATTTATTGATCTTGCCGAGCATAGCGGTGAAGTTTACTGTTTAACAAAGCAAATGTTTAAACAGGCTTTTGAAGCATTATTTACGTTACATAATATGGGTGTTTACCAAAGAGTCTCCGTCAGTCTTTCCAGTAAAAACTTACTGGAGCCAGATTTGGTTGATTTTATTGAACAGCAAATGCAAAAATTTAATATTGCTGGTAAATATTTAATGATCGAACTTAATGAACAAGTCATGCTTGCCGCCTGTCAGCGAGCAAAAAAAACCATTGATCAATTAAAGTCTTTGGATGTCACTATTGCTATTGCTAACTTTTCGGGTAGTTACGAATCGCTACGCTATTTACGCAAAATGGCCATTCACCTGGTGAAAATTAACTGTCAACAACTGGGTGAAGCTGACAGCAATAGTGCTGATAGAGCCATTATCAATGCTTTAATTACCCTAACCCGTAGTATGAAAATACCTTTGGTAGGCACTCATATTGATAAGCATGAGGCCGCTAGCCAATATATCGCCATGGGAGGAAAACTGATTCAAGGTGATATTATTAACCGTGGTGTGGTGCCAGACGAAATAGAAATTTGGCTAAAAAGATGGTTTACTCAGCATCCTGAAGCTAAACCTACTTCTTAATTTTAGGCGAATCGCCTGATGGTCTTATTCAATATCTAGTGGCTCAGGGGAAAGAATAATACCAGTATTGTCGGCGTAAATATGATCGTCAGGTAAAATAGTAACGCCGCCAAAGTTGATAGCAATGTCACTTTCACCAATGTCAGTATCACTGGCAGCCACAGGAATAGAAACCAAACCTTGTATGCCTATATCAACATCTTCTAGCGCATCAACATCTCGAACACTGCCATAACAAATAATGCCTTCCCAGCCGTTTTTAGCCGCAGCCTCTGCGATATTAATATCAATCAGTGCTCGTCTAGCCGAGCCACCGCCATCAATCACTAATACTTTACTGGTGCCGTCAGTGGCAACAACGTGTTCAATTAGACCTAAACTTTCAAAACATTTTATGGTGACAACTTTACCGCCAAAAGAGCTTCGGCCGCCATAGTTGCTAAACATAGGATCTATAACGTCAATTATTCCTGCGTAGGTATCACACAGTTGTGAGGTATTGTATTCCATGATATTGCTCTTTTGTGGGTAAATTGAGTATAAAAGGTAGCTTAAGTATATCGACTTCTTCCTAAAATAAAATAGCTACTTGTATTTTATGGTAAAAGTCTCTTTAATAGTCATTAGTACTTTTTAGCAAAACGCATGATATAAAAATGCTTGAAAATTTAGATTCCATCGCTTTTTTGTTTACTACTCAAGCGATAGTCTTCGCCATTTTATCTTTTATTTTTTTTATGTATTTTCGAGCTTTTAGCCGAGATTATGTAAAGTACTGGCTGTTTAGTTTAGTTGCGTTGAGTTGTTACTATGCGAGTAGTGCTATGTTACAGGGTAGTGATAGTGATTTTTTTACTCGCGTTATACCGCTATTCTACGCACAAGTGCAACAGGCTGCTTTCTATTTATTCTTAGTACTTTTATTACTGGGTTTATATAGCGCTAAAAAGCAAAAACAAGTGAATGTTACTGTCAGTATATCTGCTTATAGTGCCGCTATTATTTTTGGGGTTACCGCGGCAACACTTTATGCCTTTAATGAAAACAATAGCAGCAATTATTTTTACCTAAAGATTAGTCTGCAAAGTTTTGTTTTGTCTTGTGCTTTTCTTACGGCCAGTTTCTATCTCTATCGTGATAAGACTCCTCACTTTTCCAGTCAAATTTTATTAGCCTACTGTTTGATTTTAGGGTTAAGGTATTCATTACATTTTTTTATTTCAATGGTTGCCTATACTGAACCTTGGTTTAACCAGCTGCAAATGTTCTTACTTTATTTTGATGTTGGCGCTCACAGCGTTTTAGGTTTTATTTTACTGATATGGATGCAAGGTGTAGAGCGCCATGTTGCCGTTCATGCCATCAGTAAAGCGCAATACCTGGGTAAGCATGACTCCTTAACGGGGGCTTTGAATCGCGAGCAAGTGATGGCTAAATTATCTGAGGCGATGATTTTTGCTGATGGAAAAAAATATCAGTTAGCTATTTTTTTAATCGATATAAAACAATTTAAATTTATTAATGATAGTTACGGTTTAAAAACTGGCGATCATATTTTGGGTGAAATAGCTCAACGACTCAATAATAGTATTTTGTCACCGAAAGCGGTTGGCAGACTCAGCGGCGACTCTTTTATGTTTGTTATTGAATCTAGCCAATCTGCTTTTATTGAGCGGGTACCTGAGCATCTTCATCAGCTAATAAAACAAGTTTTTCACTTCAATAATCAAGACATACATATTCAGGCTAGTATTGGTTATTGTACTTATCCTGCTGATGGTGATAATGCGGAAGATCTTTTACACAATGCCAACCTAGCCTTGCACCACGCAGAAACTAATAATATTGCTACCATTGTGTTTGAGTCAGGATTACAAGCAGAAGGACGGCGGTTATTATTAGTTGAAAAGGCACTTAAAGCAGCCTTGGTTAATGATGAATTTGTATTATATTATCAGCCACAATTAAACTTGCTTACTAATCGATTAGAGGGAGTTGAAGCGCTAGTTCGTTGGCAACATCCTGAAAAAGGTTTGTTATTACCCGCTGATTTTTTAGATGATATTGACGCTTTGAATATGAACAGTGAATTTGATAACTATATTTTAATTAAAGCTTGTCAGGCTAATGCACGTTGGTATCAAAAGTTTAAACGGCGGGTAACCATTGCAGTGAATATTACCGCCATTGAATTTCAAGATCCGCAATTGGTTGCCAATATTCAATCGTTAATATTGACTTATAATTTACAGCCTAGGAATTTGGAACTGGAAATTACTGAAAATGTGGTGATGACGGATATTAACACCGCCATGAATACTATCGTTAGCCTACAAAATATGGGTATTAAAGTTTCTATTGATGACTTTGGTACTGGCTATTCATCATTAGCCTATTTAAGAAAGCTACCCATAGACAAAATTAAAATTGATCGCAGCTTCATTAATGAAGTGGCTTCTAATGACTCTGATATGACGATAGTCAAGTCGATGATTGATCTTTCGCACGGATTAGGTAAGCGTGTTCTAGCAGAAGGGGTTGAAACCGTTGAGCAACTCAATGTCTTACGCAACTTAGGCTGTGATGCCGTACAAGGTTATTTTATTAACAAGCCTCTGCCAGAAGAAAAGCTTGCTCATTATTTAGTTAGAAAAAGTGATAAAAAAGATAGCTTGAAAAATGAGTAGAGCAATGTTCATTAGAGCAATGTTCATTAGAGCAATAACTCGCTAAGTGACCAATTCATTAAGCCACTTAGCGCGAGCATTGTCTAGAATCGTTTGGTACTAGAATTGTTGTATTAGAGTTGTTTGATATTGATCATTGCCTCTCGCGATTGCCCCGAGGCTTTTAATTGGTCTAAATATTGCTGCCAACGCTGCTTTTGTTCCACGGCTAAAACTTCAAGATAACTAAATGAATAAATCGCGCTATGATTGTCGTCAAAAATAAAGCGGTAGCCATGTTTGCCTACCGCTTCAATAACCACGAGCAATACTTGTTTTTTGTGCGTTTCAATAGCCGACGTTTTATTTTCCATTGTTTGTGGTGAAAAAACCCGTAAATATTCAAAACTTAGCTCAAAAACCTTCTTTCGACTGAACGCTATGGTCAGGTGTTTTTGAGATTGATTTAGGGTAAAACGTTCAATTTTCACGATAACGTACTCATATTTATACTGATAATAATAGTAACAGCAATACTAATATTATCAGTTGTTTGATTATAAAATAAAACGGCTTAAGTCTTCGTCTTTAATCACATCATTTAAAGTTTTATCAACATAATTTTTATCAATAACTATGGTGTCACCAGTGCGTTCATCAGCATGGAAGGATAGTTCTTCAGTTAAGCGTTCCATCATAGTATGCAAGCGACGAGCACCAATGTTTTCCGTGGTTTCATTTACTTGCCAAGCAGCATTTGCGATGGCTTGAACACCATCGTCACTAAATTCGATATTAACGCCTTCAGTAGCTAATAAAGCGATATATTGTTCAGTTAACGAAGCGAAGGGTTCAGTGAGTATTCTGACAAAATCTTCTGTTGTAAGTGCTTTTAATTCCACACGAATAGGCAAACGACCTTGTAATTCAGGGATTAAATCAGAAGGTTTTGCCATTTGAAAAGCACCAGAAGCAATAAACAAAATATGATCAGTTTTAATCATGCCATGCTTAGTACTTACCGTAGAGCCTTCCACTAAAGGTAATAAATCACGTTGCACACCTTCACGTGATACATCACCACCGCTGTTGCTGTCGGCACGCTTACAAATTTTGTCAATTTCATCAATAAAAACAATACCATTTTGCTCTACCGCATAAATTGCTTTTTGCTTGATATCATCTTGGTTAACAATTTTTGCGGCTTCTTCTTCTTGCAAGGCTTTAAAGGCGTCTTTAATTTTTAATTTACGCTTTTTAACTTTGTCAGTAGACATATTTTGGAACATGCTTTGTAATTGCGAAGTCATATCTTCCATGCCTGGCGGAGCCATTATTTCAACGCCTACTTGTGGTGCGGTTAAATCTAGTTCAATTTCTTTATCGTCTAATTTGCCTTCGCGTAATTTCTTACGAAATATTTGTCGGGTATTGCTATCACCATTTTCATCATTTTGTTTTTCAGCATTACCAAAACCATCACGAGCAGGAGGTAAAAGCACATCTAGAATTCGCTCTTCAGCCGCTTCTTCGGCTAAATGTTTAACGCGATTCATTTCGTCTTCTTTAATCATTTTAATTGCCATATCGGCAAGATCACGAATAATAGTTTCGACTTCTTTACCCACATAACCCACTTCAGTGAACTTTGTTGCTTCAACTTTAATAAAAGGCGCGCGGGCTAGCTTTGCTAGGCGACGAGCAATTTCAGTTTTACCAACCCCGGTTGGTCCGATCATTAAAATATTTTTTGGGGTGACTTCATTGCGCAGCGCTTCGTTTAGCTGCATGCGGCGCCAGCGATTTCGTAAAGCGATAGCGACAGCGCGTTTAGCATCGCTTTGCCCAACAATGTGGCTGTCTAATTCATGAACAATTTCTCTGGGAGTCATATCTGACATGGTTAATCCTTATACTTTATGTAGGTTGGGCTTTAGCCCATCATAAAATGTTGACGGCCTAAAGGCCGACCTACAATTCGTCTATAGTTTGTGACTGGTTAGTAAATACACAAATATTACCGGCAATCGTTAATGATTTTTCAACGATTTCTTTTGCCGATAAGTCGGTATTTTCTAACAAGGCTGTTGCCGCAGACTGGGCAAAATTTCCACCGCTACCAATGGCAATAAGATCATGCTCTGGCTGAACCACGTCGCCATTGCCAGTAATAATCAATGATGCGGTTTCATCTGCAACAGCAAGTAGGGCTTCAAGTTTTCTAAGGGCACGATCACTACGCCAGTCTTTAGCAAGCTCGACCGCGGCTTTGGTTAGATGACCTTGGTGTTGTTCAAGTTTACTTTCAAAGCGTTCAAATAAAGTAAAGGCATCAGCAGTGCCACCAGCAAAGCCCGCCAATACTTTATTATGGTATAAACGGCGAACTTTTTTGGCATTACCTTTCATTACGGTATTGCCAAGAGAAACCTGGCCATCACCACCAATGGCAACTTTGCCATTGCGTCTAACAGAAACGATAGTAGTCACTTTAACTCCAATCTAAATAAATACATTTTTGATGTAAATTAAATTGGGATTATTACTGGCTTTTCAAGGATAGAATTGACTTTATTGCCTATTCGTATGAGAAAGCTACTTCCAAAGCCAAATTTGGCAACCATTAATTTTGTTGTTTCGTAACTTGTGTTTGTCTTCTTCAGCAGCACGCTTACGTGCATAAGGACCTAGTACAACTTTATACCACATATTGTGTTTGCCTTGAGCGGTTTGAATTTGACTTTCAATACCTGCAAAAGCCATTCTTGCTTTTAATCTTTCCGCTTGAGATTGCGTTTTAAACGAGCCACATTGCATTTTATAAGGGCCACTTTTTTTTACTTCATATTCTCCTACTTCCACCTCTTTATGTTTTAAATCGTCTACATATCGCCATTTTTCTTTGGGTGGTTTAGGTAAGGTTATCGCTTTTTTTTCTACTGCTTTTATTGCATGGCTAGTATTTGGCGTTTTAGTGCTTGGACTAGTTTTTAACAGCCATAGGCCGTACGCAAAGCCAACAATTAATACTATAACCATGGCGATAATTAATTTGCTTTTGGCTTGGTTAGTTGGTTTTTGTTCAATGCTCTTTTTTTTATAAGGGTTGTTTTGCTTTTTTTTAGCTGGGCTACGGGTAATATAATCTTGATTTGACATGGAGGGGGAAAATAATAGCTGAAAACTGTGCTTATTCTAACGACTCACCAATTTAAATCAATAGGGTCAACGTCTAAGCTCCAACGTACTTTGCCTTGCCATTCAATCTCAGGGATTATTGATAACAGTGCTAATATTGCTTGGTGTAAGTGCTTTCTAGACTTTGATTGAATAATTAAATGGTAACGAAATTTACCTGCTTTTTTCTCCATAGCAGCAGGCACGGGGCCAGCAAATTCACAGTGATTTAAAGGTTGCTCGCTGAGTGCGCGTAAAAATTTTTCTGGATAGCTTGGATAATTTGCCTCGGCGCGAATTAATGCTTGAAAACTAAAAGGCGGTAATAGCGCTTGTTGACGTTCTATTAATGCTTGCTTAGCGAAATGTTGATAACCATTATGAACTATTTCTTGTAATAGTGGGTGATCGGGATAATTAGTTTGCACTAATACTTTACCGGGTTTACTCGCGCGACCTGCGCGACCTGCCACTTGAATAAGTAGCTGCGCCATTTGCTCGCTAGCACGAAAGTCAAAACTAAATAAAGCACCATCGCCATCCAATACGGCAACTAAAGTAACATCAGGAAAATGATGACCTTTGGCGAGCATTTGAGTACCAATAAGCAATTGATGTTTTTTATCACTAATTTCTTGCAATATTTTACTTAGCTCGCCTTTTTTTCGAGTACTGTCTCTGTCAACTCTGACTGTGCTTGCCTCAGGGAAAAACTCTCCAATGCGTTGCTCTAACTGTTCTGTGCCCTGACCAATAGGTGCTATTCTTACACTGCCACAACTTGGACATTGTTTTGGCACACGCTTTTGACTACTGCAATGGTGGCAAATAAGTAATTGCTGCTTTTGGTGAAAAGTATAAGGCTTATCGCAACGTTGACAGTCAGCAATCCAATGACATTCTTGACAGTTAATGGCAGGGGCATAACCGCGTCGGTTCAAAAAAATCAACACTTGTTCGCCACGCGCTAACGTGTTTTTTATTTGCTGCTTTAAAGTACCTGAAAGGCCATGCTCCATTTGCTGCTGAGCAATATCAATCAGTGCTATTTTTGCTTTATTACTATTTCCGGCCCGTTTATGTAATTGGTGATATTGATATTTACCCGAAAGCGCATTTTGCAAAGACTCAAAACTTGGTGTTGCGCTGCCTAGTAACACGGGAATATTTAACTGTTTAGCACGCAAAATGGCTAAATCTCGGCCATGGTAGCGAAAGCTGTCTTGTTGTTTTAAAGAGCCGTCATGCTCTTCATCCACAATGATCATGCCTAAATGGTGTAAAGGAGAAAAAATAGCAGAGCGGGTACCAATGACAATGGCGGCGCTACTTTGCTGGGCATTTAGCCAAGTGTCTAAACGCTCGCTATCATTGAGGTTTGAATGGTGCAAGCATATTGGCACATTAAAGCGTTGTTCAAAACGTAACAATGTTTGCGGTGTTAAACCAATTTCTGGCACTATAACGAGTACTTGTTGGCTACTTGCTAGTGTTTTTTCCATCGCTTGTAAGTAAACTTCAGTTTTACCACTGCCGGTAATGCCATCAATTAAATGACAAGAAAACTGATCATTACTCTGATTAATCGCGGCAACAATAACGGCTTGTTCGGTAGATAAACACTGTTTGTTTTCTTCATTCAAGGACTGTTCACGCCAGACAAACGGTTTAGATTGTTGCTCTTTTTCAATAATTAAGTCTTTAGCGGCTAAAGCATTAAGTTGCGTTTTGCTATAACCTAAGGTTCTTAGTTCTGGCCAGCTAATACCTTGATGTTTATCAATAAGTAGAAAAAGCGCATGTTGCTTTGGTGCTTTGCTGGCGAGTTTAGCCACTTGTTCAACCTCATTTTCTGTATGGCTATGCCAGACCATGGGGGGCTGAATATCTAACCTTTTTACTTGTCTAAGTAGCTTGGGCAGCGCTTGTTGAAAAACATCACCAATAGGATGATGGTAATAATTAGCGCACAACCGTAAAAAATCGACCAAAACCTTACTTAAATGAAAATTATCATTAAGTCGTTGAGCGATGTTTTTTATTTTTTTGCTGTCGATATCACATTCATCACTCAATGCTATAACAACAGCGATAACTTGCCTTGAGCCGAACGGCACCGCAATGCGCTCACCAACATGTATTGTTGGTAATTGTATTGTACTAGGCACTTGATAAGTGAATAGTTGCCGCATTGGAACGGGTACAGCAACTTGTACATATTGATTAGACACTAAAGTGTGAGTTTCTTGATTGTATTTAGTCACTATTTTGACCTGAGAAAATACTGCTGCCAAGTAGCAACAGCACTTTATTGTCAAAAATTTGCGTATTTATGCCGCCACACCACTATTGCGCTATTTTTTAAACAATTTACTCGGTTTTAGCTTGCAGTAAAATCAGCTATGCCTTATTATTCGCCCCCATTATTTTTTAACTCGTATGGTGCTTAGCGTTTCAAAGTAAACGACTAGGTGGCGATACGCCCAAGTTCTCGAAAGAGATAGAGGTTCCCATGAAAGACGGTATTCATCCTAACTATGTTGATTTTAAAGCAACTTGTTCTTGTGGCAACGTTGTTGTTACACGTTCAACGGCTGGCAAAGACATTCATTTAGATGTATGTTCTGCTTGTCACCCATTTTACACTGGTAAGCAAAAAGCTGCTGAAACTGGTGGTCGTGTAGACAAATTTAACAAACGTTTTGGTGCTCTTTCTAAGAAGTAAGTTTTACTTCTTGTGCACAGAACGAAAAAGCGCCAATTGGCGCTTTTTTTGTGGCTGAAAGTTTATAAAAATAAAAATACTGTTTAAACCCTTTTTTGTCATACTGCATCTAACTTACTATTAACCACTTTATACCCAAGCGAATTCAAAATGCAGGTTTCAGTTGGAATTAGAAACGTCTTTAGGCAAGGCATTGATTGAAGAGAATAGTTATTCTATTGTCTAAATCAATAACGCAGCATAAAACGTTTCTAAACCAACCCTTCGGGGACGGCTGAACAAATCATCTTCGTTGTTGCATCCTTTTTTAAGGGAACAACCATTAATAAAAAGATGCGCCTTGAATATGAATCGCTCTGTCGTCCTGAAATCCGTATTTTGAGTTCGCTTGAGTATATATTAATGATTACTGAGACAGTTTGTTGAATAGTTCCCAAATTATTGATGCGCAAAAATTGTTTGCCAGCTCCCAAGAGCAAGAGTGGATTGCTCAGGCTAAGCAAGGCTCACAGACGGCTTTTTATCAACTTTATCAATTGCATCATAGAAGAATATACGCACTTTGTTGGCGAATGCTTGCTGACAAAGACAGTGCTGAAGATGTTTGCCAAGAAGTTTTTGTGGTGTTGTGGCAAAAAATTAATAACTTTAGAGAGGAGAGTAAATTTAGTACTTGGCTGCATAGTGTTGCTAGCAATGTTGTGCTGGGACATCTACGTAAACAAAAAAATTGGTTGCAACGGGTTTTTAGCATAGAAGATCAGGGTGAAAACACTCAAGCGCTTGAAAGGACGGTGCCATTAGAGGACTCATCAGGGCTTGATGATTTAGACAAGCATATTGCCAAATTGCCTGAGCGTGCGCGCTTAGTATTTGTACTTTTTGCGGTAGAAGGTTACCGCCATGAAGAAATTGCTAATATGCTCAATATGGCGGTGGGCTCTAGTAAATCGCAATACCATAGAGCGAAATCGTTGTTACAAAAATGGCTTAGTGAAGAAGTGCATGCTGGAGAAACTAATGAATAAAGCGAGTGGAGTAGGGCAAACAAGCGATCAGGCTCTAGCTGATAAAGTAGCCAATTTGCCAAGCGAGTTATCACCACAGCGAGATTTATGGGCTGGTATTGAGCGTGCAATTCAAGACAAGCCACAACATTTAGTTGCGGGGCAATCAGCGAGCAATAGTAAGAAACCACACCTTGTCCCTGCTGCTTGGGCGGCCTCAATAGTCGCTGCAGTATTAGTGACTTGGTTGTCTTTGTCACCTTTAGTCGAGCACAAAAAAACACTCACCGTTAACAACAATGAGGCAGTAAAATCATTAAGCACAGAGCCACTTGCTAATGACTCTTTGGTGGCAATGATGCAAGATGATTTTTCACAACAAAAAAAGGCGATGTTAGTGAGCTTTGGTCAGTCAGATTTAAAGCAGTTATCAGCAAAAATGCAAGTACAGTTAGCGCAATTAGCACAAGCAAGATTAACCATAGGAAAAGCCCTACAAAAGGATAAAGACAATATTGATTTGCTTAATTTACTCCGTTTTACTCAGCAACAAGAGTTAAATTTATTACAACAATTACTACCATATACGGGAAGTCACGCAGCTAAATGGCAAACAATTTAATAAATAAACATAGTAGTAATACAAGAGGTTTTTATGAATAATATTAAACAATTAGTGTTTCTGATGCTGATAATTTGCAGTACATTATTTTGCTCTTTTGCCTGCATGGCGGGTGAGAAAGTGGATAAAACGTTAACGGTAAAAGAGGCCACAACAGTCGCCATTCAAAACTTAAGCGGTAAGGTGAATATTATTGGTTGGAACAAAGCGAGTGTTCACGTTGAAGGCGAGCTTGACGATAAAGCGGAAAAACTCATTTTTGAACAAGTAGGTAGCACTATTAATATCAGGGTAGAGCTGAAAAATCACGATAGCTGGAGCTATAAAGGTTCACAATTAACCATTCGTATGCCTGCTAACTTACGGGTCAATTTTGAGGGTGTGTCTAGTGATGTTGAACTCAATAATTTAACCCACAGCGTAACAGTAACAACAGTAAGTGGTGATATTAACGCTGAAAACCTTAGTCAGAATATTGAATTAAGCAGTGTCAGTGGCAACATTAAAAGTAAGGCACTGCAAGGTAAAGTGAGTATATCGGTTGTCAGTGGTGATATTGATGATGAAGGCTCTATCGGGAGGCTAAAGTTACAATCTGTCAGTGGTGAAATTGAGGCCAAAACAATGGCCAATGAAGTTTTTATTCATAATGTTTCAGGTCATACTGAACTTGAACTAGCACGAGTTGATGAGCTACAACTACTGACCGTGAGTGGAGATACTGATATTAGCTTGTTTTTACAAGCCAATGGTGTTGTTAAAGCTTCTAGTGTTAGCGGTACGGTAGAATTAGACTTTCAGCAAGCTATTGAGGCTGATTTTCGTTTAAAAGCCGATGCAGGTGGCGATATAATCAACAAGCTTACCGAACAAAAAGCACAAGAAGCTAAGTACGGCCCAAGCAGTAAACTTTATTTTCAAACGGGCAATGCTAACGGTTCGGTACGGGTAAGCACGGTCAGTGGTGATGTGATAGTGAAATAGTAACCTTGTGCTAAGTGAGCGGACACTAAAATTAAGACTAAAACGTAAAGTAGGGTGTCAAAGCAGGGAATATCATTTTGTTTTTTCTATTTATAATCTTCTATTTTTAACTCTATTTTTAACGCTATTTCTGTTACATTAACGTCCTTAGAAAACCTTCTCAAATTTTTACATTAAGGCTCAGTAAATGGCAGATAGAAAGCCCGGTAAATTTGCCAAAGAAAGGCAATTTATCAAAGATAAGCAAATTGATGAATTAAAAATACCACCGCATTCGTTAGAAGCTGAACAATCAGTACTAGGTGGTTTATTACTGGATAATGAAACCTGGGATCGTGTTGCAGAAAAAACGGTAGCAGATGACTTTTACAGCCGTTCACACCGCCTTATTTTTGAAACGATCGGCGCCCTCATTGAGTTAGGCGAGCCTGTTGATTTAATCACGCTTTCAGAGGCATTAGAAAACGATCAAAAGCTGGATGATGCTGGTGGTTTCGTTTATCTTGCTGAAATGATGAAGAATACGCCAAGTGCGGCGAACATCACCGCTTATGCTGACATTGTTCGTGAACGTGCGGTAACGCGTGAAATGATTTCTGTTGCTAATGAAATTGCTGAAGGGGGTTATGATACGCAAGGAAGAAGCAGTGCGGAGTTACTCGACTTTGCCGAAACTAAAGTTTTTGCCATCGCAGAAAAACGCGCTAATAAGTCTGAAGGTCCTGAAAGCCTCCATTCGGTATTAGAAAAAACCGTTGATAGAATTGAAAAACTTTGTTCAACAGATACCGGTGGTGTTACTGGTGTGCCAAGTGGCTTTGCTGATTTAGATAAAATGACCGCAGGCTTGCAAAAATCTGATTTAATTATTGTTGCTGCTCGTCCTTCCATGGGTAAAACAACGTTCGCGATGAACTTGGCTGAGCATGCGGCAATGACGCAAGAATATCCAGCGCTGATCTTTAGCTTAGAGATGCCTGCAGATCAAATTATGATGAGAATGCTCGCTTCTTTAGGACGAATTGATCAAACTAAAATTCGTACTGGACAGCTAGACGATGAAGATTGGGCGCGTATGTCGTCTACCATGGGCTTGCTTATTGAAAACGGTAAAATGTTTATCGATGATGCCGCAGGCTTAACACCCACTGAAGTGCGCTCAAGAGCAAGACGTATTCACCGTGATCATGGTGGTATCTCTATGATCATGATTGATTATTTACAGTTAATGCGTGCGCCACAGTTCTCTGATAATCGTACTTTAGAAATTGCTGAAATTTCTCGCTCTCTTAAAGCCTTAGCCAAAGAGTTGAAAGTGCCCGTAGTGGCACTTTCTCAGCTTAACCGTGGTTTGGAGCAACGTAGTGATAAACGCCCAATTAACTCAGATTTACGTGAATCAGGTTCAATAGAGCAAGATGCCGATTTAATCATGTTTATTTATCGTGATGAGGTGTATCACGACGATAGCGAATTTAAAGGCATGGCGGAAATTATTATTGGTAAACAACGTAATGGACCGATTGGCCGTGTGCCATTGACCTTCCAAGGAAAATACTCACGCTTTGATAACTATGCCGGTCCGCACGTATTAGAAGAAGATTAGTTATAATTCAGCCATGCTTAGGTTATAGATTGGTTTTGGCTTGGTCGTGCAGCGTAACGGTATTACCTTATCTGGCCGTGTGCCATTGACCTTCCAAGGAAAATACTCACGCTTTGATAACTATGCCGGCCCGCACGTATTAGAAGAAGATTAGTTATAGTTCAGCCATGCTTAGGTTATTCTACCTTGTGTTTTTACTGATACAAATCATCAAAAGCGGTCACTGTTTTCGGTATAAGCTGTTGAATAATATCAGCAAGCTTGTTTTTAGCTTGATAGCGAGCATACAGGGTTTTATAAATACCCGTTTCGCCAAGACGTTTGGTTTGCACCAATGACTGCTTGGTTAAACTGTTTACTAGCCAGTCGGGTAGGGTAGCAATACCCATATTCGCAGCAACCATTTGTAAAATCACATGACTGTTAGCGACTTGCTTTATCGCTTTAGGTCGGTGCGCATTGGCTTTGTTATGATTCTTTTTTTTAAGCCCTTTATTAAGAAAGAGCTTAAAAATATCTAAATGTTCAGTTTTTATCGGATAGGTTAATAAAACTTGTTGGCTAAAATCAGCGGCAGATAAAAAGGGCTTACTCGCTAAATTATTGCGTTTAGATTCACTCTTTTTTACCTCGTTTTCTTTTGTTTTACCCTCTTTCGCCAATACGGCAACGACTTCAAATGTGCCTAATGCATGATAAATAAAACCATCATTTTCTGTTTTTTCATCAGTGAATAAAATATCAACATCAGTCGTTGATTGATTATCATATTGATCAGGGAAAACTTGCTCTACAAATTCGATTTTCAATGCTGGGTTTTGCAATAAAAATTGCTCGGTAACGGGCAATAGCCATTGAAAACAAGCGTGACAAGCAATGGCTAAGCTCAGCTGTTTTACTGTGCCGTCTTCATCTTTTAACTTACTTAAAACGTTATTTATTTTTGGTAAAATGTCATCAGCTAACCTAAGCAGTATCTGTCCTTGTTTGGTGAATTTTATCGGCGAGGTATTGCGAATAAATAATGGTGTATTTAAGCGTTGTTCTAAATCTTTAATTTGATGTGAAAGCGCTGACGGGCTAGTGAAAATCTCATCCGCTGCTTTGCTAATACTACCTGTTTCGGCCAAGGTAACTAGTGTTTTTAGGTGTTTAATTTCAAACATAATGAATTTTTTTCATAACCCCATTGAATTTTTTGCGCTTGTACTTAAGTAGTGTCTTTTTTAAAGTATAACCATTCAAACGTCTAGACGTCTATTTGTTTTTTCGTTTCTCTATCAATAATCACAAAATAATAAAGTTAACAGGAGTAGGTTATGCAAATTCACAATTTAGGTTTTCCGCGCATTGGTGCCAAACGAGAATTAAAATTTTCTTTAGAAAAGTACTGGCGTGGCGATATTAGCCAAGCGGAATTTTTACTGCAAAGCAGAGAGCGCCGAGAATCAAACTGGCAAATTCAACAAGAAACGGGCATAGACTTATTACCCATAGGAGATTTTGCTCACTATGATCATGTTCTTAATACCACCTTTTTGCTTGGACTTGTACCTGAGCGTTTTTTAGCTCATCAACAGGATGAAAGCGATAATATACTTGATTTAGAGTTTCGCGTTGCCCGTGGTCAAGCGCCTTCAGGTTGCCAGTGTGCGGCAAGTGATATGACCAAGTGGTTTAATACTAATTATCATTATATTGTGCCAGAGCTTTCTGCCGGCTTAGTTAATAATACTGAGGCAAAGGTGAATGTAGAGTCACTACTGGCTCAATTTAATGATGCACAAAAAATATCGGATAATCGTAAAGTGGTATTGATTGGTCCTATAACTTATCTGCATTTAAGTGTGGTTGAAAATGGTGATAAATTGGCCTTGCTACCCGCATTATTGGTGCGCTATCAGAAAATCTTTAATGAATTATCTGCTGCAGGTATAGAGTGGTTACAACTTGACGAACCTGTATTGGGGCTGGAGTTAGAAGTTACGTGGCAACAAGCATTTATTCAGGCTTATAAAACCTTAGAGAAAGGGGGATTGAAATTATTATTAACGACTTATTTTGCCGCTATCGATCATCATGTTGATTTAGTTAAAGACTTACCTTTTGATGGCATTCACTTAGATACCATTGCCGAGAGCAGTGATGTTGACAATATAATTAAGCGCTTACCTAGTAACTGGATTATTTCATTAGGGGTGATTAATGGCCGTAATGTATGGAAAACCGATTTAGTGTCTGTTTATCAAAAACTACAGCCTTTGTATCGCCAATTAGGTAAGCGTTTATGGTTGGCTCCTTCGTGTTCATTATTACACTCTCCTGTTGATTTAGTACAAGAGCAAAAATTAGATGAAGAATTCAAGTCTTGGTTGGCATTTGCCAAACAAAAGTGTCAGGAATTAAGCTTATTGAAGCAAGCGTTGCTAACTGATAACAGTGATGAAATTACTTCATACTCAAGCTCTGCTTTATCTCGAGGTGTTTCAAAACGTATTAATAATACAGCAGTACAACAACGTGTAACGGCATTAATAGCTCAAGATTACCATCGTAAAGAAGCGTTTGAAGAACGCAAGCAAGTGCAACAAGAAGCGTTAAGTTTACCTATTCTACCGACGACTACCATAGGCTCATTTCCACAAACTGGTGATATTCGTGAAGTACGAGCACAATGGCGTCGTCAAGAAATTAATGAAACTGAATACCAAAATTTTATTAAAGCGGAAATTAAAGACGCCATTGAGCGTCAAGAAGCAATTGGTTTAGATGTGTTAGTGCACGGTGAAGCCGAACGTAATGACATGGTAGAATATTTCGGTGAACTACTTGAAGGGGTTGCTTTCACTCAGTTTGCTTGGGTGCAAAGTTATGGTTCACGGTGTGTGAAACCACCCATTATTTTTGGTGATATTAGCCGTAAAAAACCGATGACCGTTGAGTGGACAAACTACGCGCAGTCTTTAACTAACAAACCAGTAAAAGCTATGTTAACAGGTCCGGTCACCATTCTAGCTTGGTCGTTTGTGCGTGATGACATAACTAAAGAGCAAGTCACTAAGCAAATTGCCTTAGCGATTAGTGACGAAGTGGAAGACTTAATTGCTAGTGGCACACAAATTATTCAAATAGATGAGCCTGCTATTCGTGAAGGCATGCCGGTTAAACATAGCCAGTGGCAGCATTATTTAGACTGGGCAACGGCTTCATTTTGCTTGTCTGCAGCTAAAGCACCAGCGAGCACGCAAATTCATACGCACATGTGTTACTCAGAATTTAATGATATTTTACCGGCAATAATTGCCCTTGATGCAGATGTTTTAACGGTGGAAACATCTCGTTCAAATATGGCTTTACTTGATGCCTTTGACAAGCAAGCTTATCCGAATGATTTAGGGCCGGGTGTTTATGATATTCACTCACCTAATGTCCCTAGTGTTGAATGGATGGTTAATTTGTTAGAAAAAGCACAAGACTATATTCCGCAAGAAAGGTTATGGGTAAATCCAGATTGTGGGTTAAAAACACGTGGCTGGCATGAAACTAAATTAGCGTTAGAAAATATGGTATTGGCGGCTAAGCAGCTACGAGCTCGTTGTAGTTAATCTAGCTTCAGTTTAATAAACGTTAGTAACAAAAAAGCACTATTTAAAAATAGTGCTTTTTTGGCAGTTAATCTGTTGTTTACAACGTGTAACCTTTAGTACTCGTCGCTTATTGTTTATTTCTTAAAGCTTTAGCCATCAAAAGAAAATTCAATATAAGCTTTGCCTGCTTCGCCCTTCAGAGAGATAATCACGACAGGGCCTTTTGATTTATGATGAATGGTGTGATTTAGACCTGAAACAACAATAGGTGTTGCCATATCAAATTCAAAACCTTTTTCGCTTAACATGCGCTTTGCGCCCCCCGTCACCATATTGGTAATTTCACCCACTAAGTCGGTGATTTCATCATTTATCTCATCAGGTGCTTCGCCCACCATACCTTTCATTGTGGCAAGTGCTAGAGGAGCATCAAAAGTAATAGACAATGAGCCTTTAGCTTCAGGACTAACCATACCTATTAAACCTGATACATCACCCATGGCAACATCATCTTTTTTTAGTTTGGGTTTTTCAGGTGTTAGCTCCATTTTTGCCATAGTAGACATAACATTCAGCATTGATGATAAAAATGGGTTAATAAACTCTACTTTCATGAAGCCTTCCAAGCCTTAGCTATTTGCAATACTTTAATTTTGCACATTTCTGCAACAAATGTAAATCAATGGTGATAATTATTTTTTACTATTTTGTATCAGGATTATTTATTGGGCTTTTCAGTGCCTTAATTTTACCAACGCGCTGGCTGTTATTAAAGGTTAAACTGCCTCGGAATTTAACTGTAGGGGCAAGAGTTAAGTCTTGATAATTCACAATATTTATTTGCTTAGTGTAAGTATCGACGAGTATTGTGTTTTTTACCATTAAATGGCCTAGAAAGTTTTTATTAGAACTTTCTTGATAGGCAAAAAGTTGTCCTCGTTTGATTTCAAAACCAATCCAGTGCAACAGCACCTTTTTATTGTTTTGCTCTAGTGAAAAGTGTTTCTCAAAGTAGTTTTGTATATATTGGTCATACTTGGGATGCTCGGCGGAGAAGTGAATTTGCTTTAATTCAGTAATGCTATTTTCAATATCATGGGCAGTAAACTGGTGAATTACTTCAATTTGTTTACTTGTTTTACTAAGGTTGAGTTCACTAACACCAAAAAAGTAAGTGTGGGCAGCAGCGGACGCTGCTAGCCCAACCAATAACATACTGAACAGGATTTTATTGATTAAGGTACTCACTAAAGCATGAAGAAAAGTAAACATTAGCTATCAGTGTTTTCTTCTGCTTCTGTCTCTTCATCGACCGGTTTTAATTTTTTATTATAATCGCGAATCATGTCTTTTTTCTTCTTTTTATAAAGTTCAAAGCGAGATTTAATGGGGCGAGCAGGCCAATAATTATTGGTCACATCAACATCAGCGGTTTCCCATTTAGCATCTATTGCTAACGAGGTGATTTCTTTATCACGAATTAGTAGTTTTGAGGCTTTCTTTGAGTTTTGACGCCAAATTTGAGCAGGAATCTTTATATGTTCAGTACTGCCATCAGTATAGCTGATGTCGAGAATAACAGGCATCACTAAGCCGCCTTTATTTTCAAAATCAATCACGTAGAAATTACTTTGGTTTAGTAATAAATCTTTTTGCCATGGCTCAAGTTTTTTATTACTGGCGTTGTATTTATTACGTGCAGCGTTGGTGGCCGTAAATTTGTCATGCTCGTTATAAAAGTCTAATAGTTCAGGCTTGTCTTGGGTGCGTAGCCATTGATCTTTATTCATAAGGCTAGAAATATATTCAGGCTTTTCATTATCTAAGGCGCGCTGCCAAGCTGCTTCGGTATCCGGGTTTTGGCTATCGGCACTATAAAGATGAATGTTGCCGAGGGCAATGTCGACATGATCAGTGGTGTAGAACCAGCCTCTAAAGAACCAGTCTAAATCTACTGCTGAAGCATCCTCCATAGTGCGGAAAAAATCAGCAGGGGTAGGGCGTTTAAATTTCCAACGTTGCGCATACTCTTTAAAGGCAAAATCGAATAATTCGCGGCCCATAATAGTTTCACGCAAAATATTTAATGCCGTGGCTGGCTTGCCGTAAGCGTTATTACCAAATTGCAAAATAGACTCAGAGTTAGTCATGATAGGCACTTGGTTATTACTTTTCATGTAGCTAGTGATATTTGCAGCATCACCACGGCGCGATGGGTAGTCTTCTTCCCATGCTTGTTCAGCTAAAAACTGCAGATAAGTATTCAAACCTTCGTCCATCCATGTCCATTGGCGCTCGTCAGAGTTAACGATCATCGGGAAGTAGTTATGTCCTACTTCATGAATTATAACCCCTACTAAGCCGTATTTAGTGCGACGAGAATAGGTTTTTTCACCCGTCTTTTTATCAAGAGTTGGGCGCGGGCCATTGAAAGTGATCATGGGATATTCCATGCCACCAACAGGTCCATTTACTGAGATCGAAACTGGATATGGGTAGTCAAAAGTGTATTTGCTGTATTGCTCCATCGTGTGAATAATGGCTTCAGTGGAATATTTTTCCCACAATGGATTACCTTCGTTGGGGTAGTACGACATTGCCATGGTGTTGCTGTTACCATGCTGATAACCCTGAGCATCCCAGATGAACTTTCGGCTGGAGGCAAAAGCAAAATCGCGCACGTTCTTTGCTTTAAAATGCCAAGTCTTATTTTTTTCTGAGCGAGACTTTTCATTGGCTAGCGCTTCGTCAACGGTAACAATTAATACCGGCTTTTTCGCCGTTTTTGCTTTTTCTAAACGTTTACGCTGCGCTTTAGTTAATACTTTTTTAGCATTTTGAAGCTCACCCGTAGCCGCAACAATATGATCAGCAGGTACGGTAATTTTTACATCATAGTCACCAAACTCTAAAGTGAATTCACCACGACCTAAAAACTGTTTATTTTGCCAGCCCATAACATCGTAATAAGCAACGGCACGAGGAAACCAACTGGCGACTTCGTATAAATAGTTATCATCTTCTTTAAAATATTCGTAACCTGAGCGACCACCTAATACTTTTTGTTCGTGTAATTGATAGTGCCACTGCACATTAAACTCGGTATCGTCACCTGATTTAAGTGGCTTAGGTAAGTCAATGCGTAGCATGGTGCCGTTAATAACATAGTGTAGCGGTTTGCCACTGCTAGCCGTAACTTTAGTTATATTGTAACCACCATTAAACTGCGGCGTTGCAACCATCTTACGAGCGCTGGTATAAGTTACTTTTTTCAACGGTTTTGTTGATTTTGACAACTTGGCATCTGAGTTACGCTTTAATTTGTTTTGATCAAGCTGTAGCCAAATATAGCGTAAGGTATCAGGAGAGTTATTTTGATAACTCAATGTTTCAGAACCAGTTAATTGTTGAGTTTTATCATCAAGCTTAATGTTAATATCGTAATCAACTTGTTGTTGCCAATATTTGTGCCCGGGTGCACCTGATGCCGTGCGATAAACGTTCGGGGTTGGTAAAACTTCTTCTAGCTGACGAAACTTATCACTAGCAACGGTACTTTTAGCTTGGGCAACGATAGTAACTAAGCTGCTAGTAAAAGCAACAGATAGACAGATAACCGCGGTCAAAATTGAATATTTCATAGTTTTCCAATGAGTAATTGTTGTTTTGTATGTAAAGTCATTTAATAACCGAACTTTATACCATATTCATGGTTGGCTTGGTAACACGGACAAGTTTTTTGAGATAAAAGGTCTAATCAATAAAACTAATGGTCATAATATTGTAACTGTACCACGCGAACCGCGATGCTCTCAGTGGTAAATATTTCTAAGCTGAATAAATACATAGACCAATGGCTATTATTGACAAGCTTTGCAATGGCCATGAGCTTCAACAATTTGATGGCTGATGGTAAAGCCATTGGCATCAGCCATTGAGCGCAGTGCTAAATCAAAATTGTTTGACTGAATTTCTTCAACATGACCACATTCATCACAAATAAGCAATTGCACAGGGTGGTTACAATCACCAAAGTGGTGACACATGATAAAAGCATTGATAGACTCAATTTTATGAACAAAACCTTGCTTAGATAAAAAGTCTAAGGCGCGATAAATCGTGGCGGGTTTTGCCGCGGCATCTAATTCTTTCAGCTCAGCCAATAAGTCGTAAGCACCAACAGCGCCTTTGCGTTTAGCGAGCAGTAAAAAGACTTGTTCACGTGTTTTAGTTAAACGAGCGCCTTTTTTTTGACAAACTTGTTGGGCTTGCACTAATAATTTCACATGAGATGAGTCATGGGAAGACGTTGCTGAAACGGATGCGGTCATCGGTGTTCTTATGCTGATTGGTGTATGATTTTGCTCAGTGTAGCATTATTGTTATTTATTGCCCACGCGTAGTGATTTTTATTCTCTGATGAAATTATTATTTAGCATTATTTTTTGTTACCTTGTCATTAACATGAAATAGCAGCACTATCATTTTATGTTGAATAGACTTTTTTGAAAATTTATTTCAGTGTCATTAATTATATTTTCTATGTTAACAAGTAGAAATGATCAGCTAGTTAGTGAGGCTGATAGCACACTGTTGAGATAAACTATGAACCGTTATTTAGCTCTTGATGCTTTTAGAGGCATCACCATTGTGTTGATGATTTTAGTCAATACTCCTGGCACTTGGTCGCACGTTTATACACCGTTATTACATGCTGACTGGCACGGCGCTACACTAACTGATTTAGTTTTTCCTTTCTTCCTATTCATTATTGGCTCAGCAATGTTTTTTTCTTTCAAAAAGAACGATTTTGCGGCTACCTCTGAGCAGTTTTTAAGAATTGTTAAGCGTGCTTTTATCATGTTTTTCATCGGTTTTATGCTTAATGTGATTCCGTTTAATACCCCTATTGAAGCATGGCGAATTATGGGGGTGTTGCAGCGTATTGGTATTGCGTATGCTATTGCTGCCAGTTTAGTTTTATTGTTAAATCGTTGTGGTATTTTTACTGTTTCAGCGATCATTCTGCTGGCTTATTGGGGACTACTATTGAGTGTTGGAGAGGCGGGATTAACGATTGAAGGAAATGTTATTCGTCAGTTTGACTTAGCTGTTTTAGGGGCTGATCATCTTTATACCATGCGTGGCGTAAGCTTTGATCCAGAAGGCTTGCTTAGCACTATTCCTGCGGTGGTGAATATGTTGCTAGGTTTTGAATTAACACGTTATTTTACCAGTATTAAAGATAAAAAAGTCAGTGTCATAAAATTGATTATTATTGGTGGACTCGCGATAGGTTTAGGTGCTTTATGGAGTTTGGTTTTGCCGATCAATAAATCGTTGTGGACAAGCTCTTATGTCATTTATACTACCGGGTTTTCTTGTCTTTTACTCGCTGCTTTTGTTTGGTTGATTGAAATAAAGGGGCAGAAGAAGCTAGTGTCACCATTGTTAGTTTATGGTACTAATTCTTTATTTGTTTATGTATTATCATTTGTTTTTGTCACTGTTTACTTAGCTATTCCTGTGGGAGACAGTTCTTTATATCGTTGGCTGTATGAGCAGTTTAAGCTTGTTGCTGAGCCAACCTTAGCCTCCTTTTTGTTTGCTTTTAGCCATGTGGTTTTATTTTGGTTTGTTTCGTTAAAGCTCTATCAGCGTAAAATTTTCATTAAAATTTAATAATTATACCAATGCCAGTAAGTTAGTGATCAAAGATCAATGAGGATAAACTTTTAGGAACAAGGCGCTTGATTGAGCAATAGCAGACTATTAGGATTGAAAGTAACGGTGTTATTGGAAGATTTAGTCTATTTAGAACGAGTACATATGTATTTGTATTGATATTAGATGCTTTGTTTGATGCTAGACAATTGCTATGCTTAATAAAAATAGTATTTATTCAGAGGAAGTAGCAGGGCGTGAATAAAGTTAAATTATCTCAAGACGAAAATTTATCCATTAAAATAACTCATCAACTGCTGCCACAAGCGCAGCAACGAGTTGAGCTTTATTTTTCGCTGCCTGTTGAAATGGGTATTAACCCGAGCACTTTAAACGCTGAAGATTATTTTTATAGTAACATTAAAAGCCATAGTGCTTATTATTCCGACCAATTACACTTGCCTTTAGTGCGAAGTCGTTTTATTAGTCAACGTTTTGAGGGTGAAGATAAAGGCGAGCCAAATGACTATCGTTTGAACTTGAATTTATATTCATATCAGCTAAAAATAGCGCTTGATGTTGATATAAAACAAACCTTGAAACTTAAAAACGCTGCAGAATTTTATCCTGCCGCTATCGAGTTAGCCGAGCAAATAACCAATTTAACTAAAAAGTTGCGTCGTTATACACCATCAGACAGTAAGTTGAGCCCTTTTTTTGATAATGCCGATAACTATTTGAGTTGGCATATTGAACAATCATTTTTAAAGTTATTATCTAAAGGGCTAAAAAGTAGTGAGTTTGCTACCGAGCGAGAATTTTTGCTCACTTTTTGCCGCGATGAAAACAATTACCGTATTGAGTGTAAATATAACTCGCAAGTGACGCTAGATGATCCTAACCGTATTACTAATAAAATGCGTTTATTGCAGCGTTTAATTGAGTATGGGGTGGTTTTTCAAAAACAAACTCGCTATTTAGATGTAAACTTAAAACGTTTAGTTAGGGGAAGTGTTACCGCGGTGATTATGGCGTTTGTTATGCTATTGGTGCTTAATGCCCGCTCAAGCTTTACAGAAGTAACCGTTATGCTGATTGCTTTTTTGGGCTTGGTTTATGGCTTACGGGAAACTTTTAAGGAAGATCTTACTAGCCTTATTTGGCGTAAAATTCAAAAAGGCCGTCCCAAATGGCAAAATTTATTTCGCCATAGCGTTAATCAAAAACGTATTCTTAGCCAAATTCTCTGGTTAGAATACATAAGTAATAAAGACTTGCCTAAAACGGTGAATGAGTTATTCCAACAACGCCGACAACAAAATAAGCAAGCCGCACGTTTGCTGCATTTTCGTTGTGACAATAAAGTACTCGCTAAAGAGTTTTTGCCTGGCTACGGTGACATTCAACAACAAATGTTTTTCAACCTAACCCCTTTTGTACGTTTTTTAAAAAAAGGAGCAGGGCGTTTATATCATTTAGACGGGCAAAAAATATCTAGCCAAGCCGTAGAGCGTCGTTATCAAATTAATCTTATTCTGCGTAATGTAGATAAAGAAGGCGAACATTTACAGCGCTTTAAGATCACCTTAAATCGTAGTGAAATTGTCAATGTTGAAGCGATGGATGGCGAAAGTGTATAAAATAACTCAGTAAGATGAAGTTGTTTGTAATTGCAGATATTCATGATCAAGCAACCCAAAAATGAACGTCTTAAAAGTGAGCAAATTATTTCGGCAAATAGGCTTTATTCTCGATAAACGTTAAGGGCAACTAAGATAACTTTAACGGCACCCCACCGTTCTTGCTTGCCTGTTATTACTTTTGAGATAGTATTTAGTCCAATTAAGGTGTTCTGTAGTGCTAATGTTAAATGACGGGTGTCGGTATTTTTAGCGAGTTCGCCTTGGTGAAGACTATACTCATGAAACTCGCATCTTGAAGTAACATGGCATATAAACTAATAAGGATTCAAAGCAGTTCATGTTGTCGTTAAGGTGACTCAGTTAGGCTGGGTTATAGGTGGGTTATTATTAAAGCGAGTATTTTAGTCTTAGTTTGATACTTATTTAGATGTTGGTTCTAATAATTCAGTACGTTTAGAGTAATATGCCAGAGTTGAACAGCTATAGCTGACCCCGCGTATATGCTCGTTTGAGTGGATTATTTATACAATATCAAACAAACCTAGCTTTGAAGGCTGAGGGCGTTAACCCGGTAATTTTCATGAATACTTTTCGAAAGCTATTTACATCCTCATAACCTATATTCAAAGCAATTTGCTCAAAACTCTGTGTGGTTGATTCTAATAACTCACAGGCTTTTTGTACTCTAACTCTTTGAATATATTGTATCGGTTTTAAGGTTGTGGATTGAGTAAATTTTCGTAGAAACGTTCGTTCAGTCATACAGGCCAAATCAGCTAATAAAGAGATAGTGAGTGATTGATTATAATTTGCCTGTATGTGGTGCTGAACGTGTACTATTTGTTGATTTCCATGGTTAAACTTTGGCGTAAAACTACTATAATAACGCTGCTCTCTCCTGCCAGTATCGACAATAAGGTACTTTCCCAACGCGCGCATAATGTGTGGTCGAGTGAATTGGGCAACTATCTCTAATCCTAAGTCAATCCATGACATTAAGCCGCCAGCGCTAATTATATTGCCATCATTGATAAGCAAGCTTTCAATTTTAAGCGAAACTTTAGGGAATTGTTCATTAAATTTACCTGCTAACTGCCAGTGTGTTGTGGCTGGTCTATTGTCTAACAAGCCCGTTTTGGCAAGTATAAATGCTCCAGCACAGGCAGAGCATAGTATTGCACCCATTCGGTGGGCATCGCTGATAAATTTCAATAACTCTGCTTGAGGCGCATGGTAATAATTCCCATCTAAACAGGGAGGAATAATAATAATGTCATTTTGACTTACAGCATCTAGGTTTTCATCAGGCTGCATAATGTTAACGGCAAACTGCATATCAAGCTGATTCTCGATCACTATCTTATTAGCGATTAAAAAAAGTTCTTTTAAGCCCTGTACTGCACTTTGGAGTGCATTAGGATAATCGATAATTACTATATAAATGCTCTTTGTCATTTTTGCACTGGTTTATGGCAATTACGCCATAGGTGTGATTGATTTGTATTTTGCATAATAGCGTTAACAAAACATCTAAACAACACAAGAGAGATTATTATGTCTACGACAGCTTTGTTATTAATTGATTTACAAAATGATTATTACCCAACATACGCTGGTGCTAAATGCCCCCTATCAGGTGCAGAGTTAGCAGCATCAAATGCCGCAATGCTGCTAACAGAATTCCGCAAACAGGGATTGCCAGTTATTCATGTTCGCCATGAGTTCCCTTCTGATGATGCGCCATTCTTTTTACCTGGATCCGAGGGGGCAAAAATACACGTAAGTGTTGCTCCAATAAAGGGAGAAGCTGTTATTTTGAAGCATCAAATAAATAGCTTTCGCGATACCGAATTGCAAAAGGTTTTGGCAGAGCTTAATGTTGGAAAGCTGATTATAGTGGGTGCAATGAGCCATGTATGTATAGATGCAGTTACTCGAGCCGCTGTCGATTTTGGGTATGAATGCCATGTTGCTCATGATGCTTGTGCAGCGATAGAGCTTGAGTTTAATGGCATAACCGTACCTGAAAATCATGTTCATTATGCGTTTATGGCGGCATTAAATTTTGGTTATTGTAATGTGGATAGTACCGATGAGCTATTACACTTAATTCGTTAGGGATGTTTTGTTTTCCATTTTATTGACAGTTTCAATAGGCTCATAGATAGTACAGTTGATTGAATTTATGATGCTTATCACGGGATTGATAATGTAAGGGGAGGAAAAGCGTTTGTGCTAGATGGATTTGTAATAGCAAGGAATACCGTAGAGCAGGTGTCATTAGACGCTGCTAAGGGGAAAATACATGCCTTTAAAAAGCATTCTCTCGTCATTTTAGTTTCTATCGTTGTACATTTACTATTGGCGTTGCTGTTATTTTTTATCGCAGCAAAGCCGCAGATTAAAGAAATTAAAACAACCAAGCAAGCCATTCACAGTTATTTGTATAAAATGCCTGCCATGCCTGTAGTAAAGCCAGTCCGGCCAAAAAAAGCAGTAAAGACAGTAGGATCAGCAAAAGTTAACATCGAAACCGCAACAAAAAAAACAGTGCAGGCCACGTTTTCTGCTTACCAGCAGCTTAACCGTTTACGCAGCGCAATAAATGAAAAAATAATGGCAGATGAATTATCTGAACTGCAAAAATTTAGATCCCCTTCGGTGATGCATGGCGAACAAATTTCTGTACCACACTCAGCTATATCGTTAACGTCAGAGCAAGAGCGAGAGAAAAAAACGACTAGAATGTCAGATGATATTTCAATCACTAAGTATGATAATGGTATTTGCACCATTGAGCGAAAACAAATGTTAGGTAGCCCAATAGAAGGCTCTAGTTCTTCGTTTGCTTGTGGGGAAAGTAAGTTTGATAAAAGTTTTCGGGGGCACATGAAAAAAGTACAAGAAAAATTGCTATCAGTAAAAAACAAATAAAGCTGTACATAAAAACAGTGTTTTGGCTATACTAACTTATTGTTAGTTTGAATGTGAGTAATTATTGAAATTATATATTGCTGAAAAGCCTAGTTTAGGTCGTGCTATTGCCGCTGCGTTACCTAAGCCTCACAAAAATCACAAAACCTATATAGAAGTTGCTAATGGTGATGTAGTGAGCTGGTGCATTGGCCATATTTTGGCGCAAGCTGATCCACAAGATTATGATGCTAATTTGAAAAAATGGTCAATGGAAACCTTGCCTATAGTACCTGAACAATGGCAATTGAAACCTATTACTCGCACCCGAGCTCAGTTAACGGTTTTACGTAAACTGGTAAAGCAAGCCGACGACATAATTCATGCGGGCGACCCTGACCGAGAAGGTCAATTATTAGTGGATGAAGTTATTGATTATTTTAAGGTCTCTCAAACTAAAAAGGCAAATATAAAACGACTACTGATCAGCGATTTAAATTTACCTGCCGTTAAGCGTTCGCTTAAATCCCTTAAAAATAATCAAGATTTTATGCCCTTGTCAATTTCAGCATTGGCTCGTTCAAGAGCGGATTGGCTCTACGGTATTAACTTAACCCGTGTTTGCACCTTGCAAGGGCAAAAGCAAGGTTACAATAGCGTATTATCGGTTGGTCGGGTACAAACGCCAGTATTGGGCTTAGTGGTTAGGCGTGAACAAGAAATTGCTAAGTTTATTTCTAAACCCTTTTATCAGGTGCTGGCGCATCTGAGTATTGATAAAGACAAAACGAATTGTTTTACTGCTAAATGGCAACCTAGTGAAGCATGTCAGCAATACTGCGATGAAGAGGGGCGAGTTTTAGTTAAAAGCTTAGCTAATAATGTCGTGGCTAGAATTCATGAGCAAGTGGCGGTTGTAGAAAGCATTAACATCGAGCCAAAACAGCAAAATCAGCCTTTGCCTTTTAATTTGTCAAGTTTGCAAATTGCGGCTGCTAAGCAGTTTTCGATGAATGCTAAATTGGTGCTTGATGTTTGTCAGACCCTGTATGAAAAGCATAAATTAATTACCTACCCGCGTTCTGATTGCCGTTATTTGCCAAAAGAACAGCTTAAACAAGCTGTGACAATTATCAACACCCTAGCTGCAGCTAATTTACCTTGTAGTGAACAAGCAAAAAATGCCAATGACTCAATAAAAAGCAAAGCATGGAATGATAAAAAAATCACTGCTCACCATGCTATTGTGCCAACAGAAAAGTCCCCTAACAATAGTAGCCTTAACTCTTTTGAGAAGAATATTTATTTATTGATTATTCGGCAATATTTAGCGCAGTTTTATCCCCTTTATCGATATCAACAAACGAAACTGGTCATAAAAATAGCAGGGGGACTTTTTACTACCAGTAACAAGGTCGAGCAGCAGCAAGGTTGGAAAGTACTTTTCCCCAGTCGTGATAAATCGACAGAAGAAATGAGTAGCCTTCCTGAATTGCATCAAGGGCAAATGTTGCACTGTCAACGGGGAGAGCTCGTTGAAAAACATACCTCTCCGCCAGAATCTTTTACCGATGCAACCCTGCTCAGTGCAATGACAGGAATTGCTTGTTTTGTCAGTGATAACAATATTAGAAAAGTATTGAGGGATACTGATGGCTTAGGCACTGATGCCACCCGCGCAGGCATTATTGATTTACTCTTTAACCGTAATTTTTTGTTAAGACAAGGTAAAAAAATCATTGCCTCTGAGGTTGGCGTTGCGTTAATTAATGCTTTGCCTTTACAGGCAACGTTACCGGATATGACCGCGCAATGGGAAGCTAGCTTAACGGCGATCAGTGAGAGAAATGCCAGTTATTTAAGTTTTATGCAGCCGTTAACTTGCACTGTTATTGATATGGTTAATGGTGCGGGTCAACAAGTTTTTGTTGGTTTACCCAAGGTTGCTTTTAAGCCCAAAAAAACTAAAAGAAAGGTCTATACCCAAGCCACTTCAAGATGCTAGTTTCAGGACGCCTGAGCGAATCATGATCAAGGCGCATCTTTTTATTATTGGTTGTTCCCTTAAAAACAGATGCAACGATGGACATGGTTTGCTTAGTCGCCCCCAAAAGACTGGTTTAGAAACGTTTTATGCTGCGTTATTGATTTTGATAAGGGAATAACCATTCTCTTCAATCAATGCCTTGCCTAAATACGTTTTTAATTCCAGCTGAATCCTACATCTTGAGGTGGTTTGGGTATCTACTAAAAAACACTGGCTAAAAAGGTAAGTTGATTACTTTTATATAGGACGAGACTGTAATATCATCAAAGCTTAGTAATTATACTTATATATGATAAAAAGTTTGAGTTGAAAACGATGATTTTACTGCAAAATGCAATGGAAAAAAGCCACCTTTATAATGTAGATGAATTTGGTGTTAAAAATTATAACTATGGGATATTAGGTTTTCTTTCTTTAGGCCTTTTCTCTTTATTAAACATTATATTAGGCTATGTCACTTTCTTAGCTGAAACCAGTGTTGTTGACTCTCCGGTGCAAAATTATGCTGATGCCCTCTGGCTGATGTTAATGTCATCTACCACTATTGGTTTTGGCGATGTTTATCCCATAACTTTTATTGGCAGAGCTGCGGTTTTTGTCATGTTTATTTTAGGGGTTGGTATCTTAGGTGGGGTAGGCGCCGTATTTGCGAATAAAATTTTTGGCTTTGCCGATACCAACGTTAAAAATAGAGAGTTAAGAAAACAAAATGAACGAATACTTGCGCAAAACACTGACATTCAAAACCAATTAGAAAAGCTTGAAAAAAAACTAGAGATATTATCTAAGTAGACTTTTATTTATTAGCTAAAATGCGTGAAAAATATATTTCACGCAAACCGATTCATCGAAAGTACTAGTTAGTATTTTTTAAGCTGAATTATTCCTTGGCTTGTGCCGCCTTTTTAGTTGATTTTTCTTGCCGGCGTTCATTCATAATACCTTGAACATCACCACCAATATGATTTTCACCGCGCTGAGCAGCTAAAGATATTTGCCGTTCACGCTCGGCGAAACGGTTACGTTGTTTTTCGCTAACTTTATCATGGCAACGGTGGCAACTTACCCCTTTAGTGTAATACTCACTTTGTTTTTCTTGCTCGGTTAATGGAAAGCGACACGCGAAACATTGATCATATTGACCTTGTTCTAAATCGTGGTTGACAGCAACACGACCATCAAAAACAAAGCATTCTCCCTGCCACATAGTGTCATTGCTTGGTACTTCTTCAAGATACTTTAAAATACCGCCTTCAAGGTGATAAACCTCTTCAAAGCCCTGTTCTTTTAAGTAAGCAGTCGATTTTTCGCAACGAATGCCACCGGTACAAAACATGGCGACTTTTTTATGTTTAGTCTTGTCTAAATTATCTTGCACATACTGCGGAAATTCGCGAAAAGTTTCGGTGTCGGGGTTCAAAGCGCCTGTAAAGGTGCCAATTTCTACTTCGTAATCATTTCGAGTATCAACCAACAATACGTCAGGATCTGAGATTAAGGCATTCCAATCTTTTGGTTTAACATAAGTACCCACCACTTGATTAGGATCTATACCTTCAACACCCATGGTCACTATTTCTTTTTTCAGTTTGACCTTAGTGCGATGAAATGGGTTTTCGCCGTTATAAGAAAGCTTATAAGAAATGTTATGTAGATTAGCATCTTGTGCCAAAAAATTTAACACTTGCTCTATAGCGGTTTGAGTGCCAGCAATAGTGCCGTTGATGCCTTCTGCAGCTAACAATAAAGTCCCCTTAACATCAAGGTTTATCATTGTTGTTAACAGCGGCTCGCGTAGCGCTTCAAAATTATTAAGGCGGACGAATTTATAAAGTGCGCAAACATTGATTTGTTGCGCGGGTAGCGATGTATTCATAGTTTTCTCTCTAGTGAACTAACTGGAACGTAAATCCAGTGCTGTAGATAAAATTTGATTTTAAGATAGCTTGATCTAAATTTTTTCATCTAGATCAAGTTTTCGGTTGCGGATTTTAGCAGAAAAATAAATGTTTTCCCAGTTACTGTTAGTCATATCGATAGATGAATCAATAGACAATTAATTGCTGCTGGTAGATTTCATTGAGTTTTTAAATAATCCTGCTTCGTCAAAAATAACCCTGTCTTCATAGCCACTAAACCAGATAGCTTCAGGGTTTCTTCCAACAATAGCGACTTCACCCTTATTATGGGCATCGGCCGCGCCCCGTAATAATTTAAAGATGACGACACCATTTTTACTGCCGGGAACGCCAGCCATCGGCTCGTTCGTTACTGCAACCACTTCGGTTTTGCCAAGGTAATGGGTAATCGACAATCTTGCGTGCGCTTCAATGCCAGAAAGGCCTTGTTGAGATTTATTTAGTAATTGCCAAGCCTCTTCAATGGATAGATTAAAGGCTTTATGACCAATAATATCGCGACCACAGAAGAAGTAGTGATTTTCAATGCGGTTACGTTTTAGCTCACGTTGCATAACACGTAAGGCATCAGCATCATTGCTAATACCTTTAATGAGTGGCGCTTGATTTTCAATTGAAATCCAATGGCGGCTTGCTAATTTTTTAACCGCTTTTAATGTGCTGTTAATCCACATTAAACCACCGTCGGCGTTATCAATGTAATGGCCGTTAATATCCTTTTGTAAAAACTCATCAGGGTGATTAAAGTGCACCATAAACCTAAATTTAATACCGGGGTAGGTTTGATGGAAGTCATCCATCATAGCAAAAAAAGTGTCATCAAAACGATCCGGGTAGAAAGCTAATTCTTTGGTGCCAACACGAATGTTTTCTATGCCAGCATCCGCTAAGGCGGAAAACCACTGTGCTAAATTTTTATTGAGTAGCACCATAGGATCACCACCTGACATCAGGATTTCTCGTAACTTTTCTCGTCCAGTGTCGGGGTGACGGCCGCTATTTTTAGCAACAATGGCGTTATGTTCTTTAATATAATTTACTAGATCAGAAATTTGTGCCAAACCTTTACGCTCAATACTGCCATCCTTACGAGTGATTTCTTTTTTAGCAATCAGCTCTTCACGATAGCAAAAACGACAATGGGCTGAGCAGGTTGAGGCGACGTAAATAAGTCCTAATTCATATTTATGAATTAAACCTTCTACAGGACTGTAATCCATTTGATTGCCAGGATCAGGTGCGCCTTGCATATCGAATGTTTCAGCAGGGCTGGCTTTAATTAAAGTTTGCAGTGGTGGGCTGTTTTTAGCAAGGTCATAGTAGTGACGGGTAATTTTGACGGGCATACGACTTTCTATATCTTTATCAGTCCCCTTTATGGCAAGTAGCGCTTTTTTTTCCTCTTCAGTATAGAAATTGAGCATATCTTCAGGTGCTCTATCATCAAGAAATTTTTTCAAGCCATTAATGATTTGTCTATCGTGTTTTGCATCAGTGACCTTGTCTAAAAAAGTTTGTGCTTTTGCTGTTGGTTGATATTTCTCAGCTTTTGCCATTGCTCTCTCCAATATTGTCATAATTATTATTTTTATTAACTACTCATTAGTAAAGATAGCATAAAAAAAAGCCACTTCATGCTATTGCACTGAGTGGTTTTTTTATCAACTGTGGCGAGAACTTTACGTTCAATTTGAAGATGAAATTGTCAAAAACTCAGCTAAGCTTTAACTTGCAGAATGACTTTATCTGCTTTTTCAGTGTAACTTTCCATCTTATCGAAGTTCAAGTAACGATAAGTGTCAGCAGCTGTTGCATCAATTTTAGAGGCATACTCAATATACTCAGCAGGACTTGGCAGTTTACCTAAAATAGCACTAATACCTGCAAGCTCTGCTAATGTTAAGTAAATATTGCGCCATTAACTAAACGGTAGGAAAGTTATGTGTTGAAGTCGACAACACCCTAGTATTATCACCTACACGTGTTTGGTTACCTATACACAGTGAACATCCTGGTGTTTCTACACGAGCACTGGCTTTATCGTAAATGTTGAAGCAACCTTCACTTTTAAGTTGTGCGCTATCAATTTTAGTCGGTGGTGTAACCCACATGCATGTTGGAAATGAACCGTCATTCTCCTCAAGGAAAGCTTCAAGCAATTTATCGGCCGCGCGGAAGTGACCAATGTTAGTCATACATGAGTCGATGAATACTATAGTATTTAATATAAGCGATTATGAGGGGATAACACATTACATTTCACTACTAAATAGTGTGTTTTAAATGTATTTATGTAATATTATCAATAGGTAACAAACCTGGTATAACTACTATAACTCATACTTCTACTTTCTATACTTTACGTGAATAGTGCTTATTTAACCAAATGATTAGTAGTCAGTAGAAAATCAGGTAAAATAGGTGAAAATTTTATCCTGCTAATTAAAATATTATTAGCGTCTTATAGCTAGAGAGAGTATCAAATGAGCCTGTATTTAGAGTATATAGCAGAAATTAAAAGTCGTAAAAATGAGCTAGGATTAGCGCCTAAGCCAATTGATAGTGCTGAGTTATTATCTGAAATCATCACACAAATTAAAGATCAAGGAAATGAATACCGAGCAGATTCACTTAATTTCTTTATCTATAACACATTGCCAGGTACAACTAGCGCAGCGGGTGAAAAAGCTAAATTATTAAAAGAAATTATTCTAGGTGAGTTTGTCGTTGCAGAAATTACTCCAACGTTTGCTTTTGAATTGTTATCACATATGAAAGGCGGTCCTTCAATAGAAGTACTTCTAGATTTAGCCTTATCTGATGACGAATCTGTGGCTAAGCCAGCTGCTGAAGTATTAAAAACACAAGTATTTCTATACGACGCTGATACATCTCGTCTTGAAGCAGCTTTTAAAGCCGGTAACACAATTGCTAAAAGCATTCTTGAAAGCTACGCACAAGCTGAGTTTTTCACTAAACTTCCTGAAGTAGCAGAAAAAGTTGAAATCGTTACTTATATTGCTGGTGAGGGTGATATCTCTACTGATTTATTATCTCCAGGTCATCAAGCACACTCACGTGCTGACCGTGAATTACATGGCCAATGCATGAGCACTCCAGAAGCTCAAGCAGAAATTAAAGCATTACAAGTGAAGTACCCTAACGCAAAAGTGATGTTAATTGCTGAAAAAGGCACTATGGGTGTTGGTTCATCTCGTATGTCTGGTGTTAATAACGTTGCATTGTTAGCAGGTAAGCAAGCAAGCCCTTATGTACCATTTATCAACATTGCCCCAGTAGTTGCGGGTACTAACGGTATCTCTCCAATCTTCCTAACTACTGTTGATGTAACGGGCGGTATTGGTCTTGATCTTAAAAACTGGGTTAAGAAGGTTGATGCAAGCGGCAACGCAGTTGTTGACGAAAATGGTGATTCAGTACTAGAAGAAGCATACTCTGTTGCTACAGGTACGTTATTAACTATCGACACTAAAGCGATGAAGTTATACAACGGCGATAAAGAACTTGCTGATATCTCTTCAGCTTTTACACCACAGAAAGTAGAATTCATGAAAGCAGGTGGTTCTTACGCTGTAACATTTGGTAAGAAATTACAAACGTTCGCTGCAGAAACGCTTGGCGTAGCAACAACACCTGTATACGCAACTTCAAAAGAAATTTCACATGGTGGTCAAGGTTTAACCGCCGTTGAAAAAATATTTAATAACAACGCTGTTGGTGTAACGTCTGAAACACCATTACATGCAGGCTCAGATGTTCGCGTTAAAGTGAACATTGTTGGCTCTCAAGACACGACAGGCCCTATGACATGTCAAGAGCTTGAAGCGATGGCAGCATCTACTATTTCTCCACTAGTAGACGGTGCATACCAATCAGGTTGTCATACTGCGTCAGTTTGGGATAGCAAAGCTAAAGCTAACATTCCTAAGCTTATGGCATTCATGAACAAGTTCGGTCTTATTACTGCACGTGACCCGAAAGGTGAATACCATGCAATGACTGATGTTATTCATAAAGTATTGAATGATATTACGGTCGACGACCGCGCTATCATCATTGGTGGTGACTCGCATACTCGTATGTCTAAAGGTGTAGCCTTTGGTGCTGACTCGGGTACAGTGGCAATCGCGCTAGCCACAGGTGAATCGGCTATGCCAATCCCTGAATCTGTAAAAGTTACTTTTAAAGGTAATATGCAAGGCCATATGGATTTTCGTGATGTAGTTCACTCTACTCAAGCGCAAATGCTTAAGCAATTTGGTGGCGAAAATGTCTTCCAAGGTCGTATCATTGAAGTACATATTGGTACTTTATTAGCTGACCAAGCATTTACATTCACTGATTGGTCAGCAGAAATGAAGGCTAAAGCGTCTATCTGTATTTCTGAAGATGAAACGTTAATTAAATCACTTGAGCTTGCTAAGAGCCGTATCCAAATTATGATCGACAAGGGTATGGAAAACGAAGCGAAAACGCTGAACGGTTTAATCGCATTAGCTGATAAACGTATCAATGACATTAACTCGGGTACTAACCCTGCATTAGCACCAGATGATAATGCTAAATACTACGCAGAAGTGGTTATCGACTTAGATGTTATCGACCAGCCAATGATTGCTGATCCCGATGTAAACAACGAAGACGCCTCTAAACGTTATACGCATGACGTTATTCGCCCTGTTTCATTCTACGCTGATAAATCGGTTGATTTAGGTTTTGTTGGTTCTTGTATGGTTCATAAAGGTGACATGCAAATCATCGCGCAAATGTTACGTAATATGGAAGCACAAGGTAATACGATAGAATTTAAAGCACCATTAGTTGTTGCACCACCAACATACAACATTGTTGATGAGCTTAAAGCTGAAGGTGATTGGGATATTCTACAAAAATACGCTGGCTTCGAATTTGATGATGCTGTACCTAAAAATGCAGCACGCACTAAATACGAAAACATCCTTTACCTTGAACGTCCTGGCTGTAACTTATGTATGGGTAACCAAGAGAAAGCTGAACCAGGCGACACGGTTATTGCAACCTCTACACGTTTATTCCAAGGTCGTGTTGTAGCTGACACAGCAGAGAAGAAAGGTGAATCTTTACTTGGTTCTACACCGTTAGTTGTACTTTCAACTATACTTGGTCGCTTCCCTTCAATCGAAGAATACAAGTCGGCAGTAGAAGGTATCGATTTAACTCGATTCGCTCCTCCTACACATGAGATGACTACTAAGTACACTGCTCAAGCAGTACCGGTTAAAGTGTTATAATACATAGTTGTAAGTGTGTAGAACTGCTACTTAAGCTCATAAAGTAGAATAAAATTATCACAGAAAATAGGGTTACTTATTTTAATTAAGCGAGGTAAAACTTGCAATTAATTGAAATAGTAACCCTTTTTTATTTTTATATTTCTAAATCACTCCAAACTACGCAGCTTGATAATTACGTGGTTGCACTAATCATTTCATAACAATAAACATATACTGTACCGTTTGATTTTTATCAATACTTATTCTTTATTTATCTTTGGTATACATTCAACTTCAGCCATAAGTGAAGGAAATATATAGTTCGGCATAGCACGCTTGTCGTCGAAACCTTCAATGCCTCGTATCATTTCAAGTTTATAATGATAACTTCCACACAAACGATAAGATTTGCGGATCAAAAACGTGGCTAATCGTTCAAAGTTTATTTTGTTATTAGGGATGATTTCCAGTTGAAAATGTTTATTTGCTAATTGGGTTTGTTTAAATTGAACATGGTGATCAAAATCCCATTGAGCAGCACCATTATTGCTGGCATTTTGGGTGTTGATATTTGCACAGGCACTCAGCGAAAGGCTTAAAATTAACGTGGCCGTAACGTGTGATTTTGTTTGCATCGGCGCTCCCTTTGATGACTTTATTCATTAAATTCTTAGTGTTTATTCAGCTTAAAGCATTACCACAGAGAGTTCCTAAGTCATTACATTACACGAGAATAATAAAACCTCTGCGTAGGCTCGAAGCGTTACTGTGGAGATCGTGGCTCGGTGGTGAACAATTAAAACTGTTAAATGCAAAGACAGAAGATAAGTTTAAGCCTCTGCCTTTAGTATAGTTATTTATAGCGTCATAGCTTGTTTGATTATTAAACAGCGTTTATCTTCTTGTTGTTTAACGAGTAAACTTCGTTTAGTGCTAACGGATAAACTACTTAAATCAGCAACGGCTTTATTCAATCTTGCAACACTGACATCACTACAAGTGGCGGGGATCAAGTTGTTATAACTGCGCATAAATACCGGACTGTTAGCTTTGTCTATACTCGTTAAACTTGCCATTCGCTCTGCAGCACTTTTTTCGTTAAGGCTACTTTGCTCGCTTGGGTAAAGTGCAGTCATAGCTGTGCGTAATTTAGAAAAGGGTAACTTACTATTTTGTTGTTGTATTTTCGTAAGCCAATCTGTTTTGACATGCGCATTGGGGGCAATAACTTGTGCATAAATAGCGGCTTTTTGACCTGAATCTGACCCGTCTACGGTTAATTCATCAGCAATCAAATCATTTGCCTTTGCATAGTTGTAACGACTAAGCTGTGCGATAATATTCCAACGAACATCTTGATTGATGGTTAAGTTTTCTAAAGAATGCTGCCCCGTTAACAATTTGTGCAGGTTAGCTAAAGCCTTTTCAGAGTGGGCAAAATTCAAGTAAGCATCAAACCAACGACGCTGCATGTTTTTATTATCGCTATTGGTTCTTGTACTCTGCCAAGTAATTTCTTCTAATTGTAGGGCTACATTTTTAACATAGTCATGCTGAGAGCCTAAAGCTTTATTAAGATAAGCTTTTGCCGATGATATTTGCCCTAACACTTGCCCTAACGTGGTGTAGTCTTGCTCTAGCGGTGCATTGGCTAACGCGACGTGTAAATAGTCATTAAGTGCTAGTTTGCCATCTCGAACACTATCCCAAAGGCTTTGCCACAACATAGAGCGTAGTAGAGGATCTTGAATTTGTGCTAAATAATTTTTAGTGGTCGCGAACGATCGTTTATCTAAATTGGCTTTAACAAAGGCCCAATCTTGGTAGTTTGGATACACTAAGTCAGGACATGAGGCACCTATTAATTCATCAACAAGCGTGGTTTTGCCTTGATAAATAACCGCGACTTTTTTAATAAGATTAAAACCTGGTTTTTTGGTTTTAAATAATGCTATTTGTACTTTTTGCTCGCGTAATGTTGGTTGGCTTTTGTCAGCCGCTTGTAAAAGTTCAAAGGAGGTTATTTTGCCTTGTGCACATTGATAGTTCGCTTCAATGGTATTAACACCGGCTTGATAAAGCCATTTTTGCTGCCATTGGCTTAAATCTTTGCCGCTGGCTTTGGCTAAACTGTTCACGAAGTCATCTAATACGGCATTTTTATAAGCATTATCATTTAGGTAATTATGAATACCTTGCTGGAATATTTTTTCACCTAATAAATGACGCAATTGGTTTAACACTGAAGCCCCTTTCGAGTAGGTAATGGCATCGATATTATCGAAAGCATTAGCGGTAGAAGGCACTGGTACTTCAATAGGGTGGGTGGTTATTTGTTGATCGGCACGATAGGCACTTTGCTTACCATGGGCATAAAAACTGCGCCAAGCATGATCAAATTCGGTTACTTCACTGGTGGCTAACGTGGCCATAAAAGCGGCGAAACTTTCATTTAACCACAGACCATTCCACCATTTCATTGTCGCTAAATTACCAAACCATTGGTGCGCCATTTCGTGCATTATTACGTTAGCAAGCGTTTGGCGGCGGCTTTGGCTCATTTCTCCATTGGTTAAAAAGCTCTCTTCCGAAAACGTGACTGCGGCAGCATTTTCCATGGCGCCGTATAAAAAATCAGGCACGAGCACTTGATCATATTTTTTAAAGGGGTAGTCAATGCCAAAGTAATTATCAAAAAATTCGAAACCTTGCTTGGTGTAAGTGAACCAGTGCTTAGATGTTATTTGATTGGCAACGGATTGTCGTGCAAATAAGCGCAGTGGATATTTACCGCTATTATCTTGCCACATTCGATAAGGGCCAGCATGTAGTGAAAAATTGTAAGGGCTTAACTTAAGGCTTTTAGGGAAGTGCCAAGTGTTAAAGTCACCTTGTTTGGTTGTTTTATCTTCTCTCATTGCTGAAAATACGGTCCATTCTTCTGGTGCCGACACGGTCATTTCAAAAGTTGCCTTTAGATCGGGTTGATCAAATAGCGCGAACATTTGTTGGGCGGCAGCAGGTTCAAAATGAGAATATAGATACACTTTACCGTCAACAGGGTCTTTAAAACGGTGTAGCCCTTCGCCATTGGTGCTGTGCTGACGCGTAAAATTAACGGTAACTGTATTTTTACCTTGTTTTAGCTGTTTAGCAGGTAAAGTAATAAACCACTTGTTATAATTTTGCTTAACTTGCTCAGCGGTCAATGTCTGCCCATTTATTATTAGACCGGTCAGTTGTGCCTCATTCAAGTCAAGGGTTAATGGGGTACTGGCATTGCTTAAGTTAAAGTTTATGGTTGAGCTAGCCGAGAAGTTTTCTTCACCCGTTAGCTGAAAATCAAGTTGGTAGTCAACATTAGAAACACGCGCAGAACGTTTGGATGCTTGCTCTTGAGTTAGGTATTTATTTTCAGCACGAAGTAAAAAATTTGATAATATTTTTTGCGATGTTAAGGAGTTAGTAACACCACTAGTTTGGTCTTCCGTTAACTTACAAGCACTAAGTAATAAGGCTGGTATGAGTGTAAAAATCGCTATAAAAGCTTTTTTTTGACTTGGTTTTTTCAAAATTATACCCGATAATAATCTCTATAAATTTCAACAAGTATAAAGCAGAAAAGCGTCTGGAAAAAGACTGCTACTTGCATAGAAAGTAATAGTGAAGCTAGATTGTAAAGAAGCTAACACAGTTGCAGATTGCTATTTGCCATTATTAGTCTATTTGTTTACTATTCGTGCTATCGACTTAAAACAAAATAGGGATATTATGATTAATCTATCAGTTGAAAAAAATAAAGTTAATACCAGTATTTTTGAGCTATTGCCCGGTCAGTTACTTGATGTACAACTTGAGCAGTTAGAGGATGTGCGACTAAAGTTACCCTTGATTGGCTATGCCTTTGGTCAATATATTATTTTAAAATATCCCGTTGGCATTCGTATTCACGATTATACCGAGGCATTATCGGTAGGGAAGTCTGTTTTTATTCGCTACCTTGCGCCTGTTACAGGCAGTGTTGAAAGCACTGCTGAAGAGCAAGGTGAGTGCTTTTCTTTTGATTCAACAATAAAGTCTATCGCGCACTTCCCAGAAAAATGTTTTGTTATCGAATATCCATTACATATCTATAATCGACAACTGCGTCGCCATTCTCGTACTCAAGCCCATTTACCTGCGCAGCTAAAATTTATTGATTTTGAATTATTGAGCTTATTGTCAGAATTTCAAGGTATTATTGTCGATATATCGCCACGCGGCTGTGGCTTTTCTTTTAAAACATCGGAAAAGTTATCTAACCTGAAAAATCAACAGCTAACCATGCACGTGCAAAGCCCTATAGAAGGGGAGTTAGCCATAACGGCACGAGTATGTAATCAAAGATATGAGAATGGCAAAATGACGTTGGGTATTCAATTTACTGCGAACTCAGCAAAAGTTGAGCGTTTACTTGTGCACCTGTTTATTGAATGTTTGTAATTTTTCACTTTAGGAATCATTGATAAATAGCCAGTTTCTCATAGTTAAAAAACTGGATGCTTTATGTCTTTCTTTAAAAAGTAAAAATTTCACTGCTATGATTGTCGATTGGCAATGAAGCACATAAGCTTGTTGTTGTGAACAAAGAAGTAGGGGATATTAGTAGAGCGTAAAGGCTGCTTAGAAATCTTCGATAATATCGTATTTTTTCTTAAGTTCTAATAGTAATTTGGAATTGTTTTGTAAAAATTCATCAAACTGCTTGATAATTTCGGGATGTTTAATAGAAGACAAATGGTAACTGAATACTTGGTGCTTAATATTGGTATTGAGTATAATGGTTTGAGGGTTTTTCAAAAATTTCAAATTGTGTCTGATGACATTTGAATCAATATTTGTTGCATCAGCATTACCATAAAGAACATGTTTTACTATGCTTAAAGGACTATTTTCCTCTATTAATTCAACCTCTTTAGTTACTATTTTGTCAAACCATAGTGTTGGAGAAAAGCCAAAAATAGTCGCTAATCTTTTCACGTCATCACGTTTATATATGGCGTTAGATGCTAGGACATAACTGCCAGCCATTAATTTGATCGCTGATTGGCTAAAGATGATATTTAACTTATTCTGTTTGTCATCACGCCACTTCTGGTTGTCAGGAAACTTAAAGTCGAGCTCTTTTTCTGTATACCACTTATTAAAACGTTTAATGGGTAAAGCAACGAAGCGGTATGAATAGTTATGCTCTTCAAAGAAAGCCGTTAATAAATCTTTGCTGTAACTTGGCCTGTTGGTGTTGGTTGCTGAAAAGTCATATAGAGGATAATAACTAATATCCTCGACACCAATAGTAAATTCTTTGGCATAAGCGTGATTAATATTTGCGAACAAAACAATTAAGCAAATTTGTGTAATGTAGTTTATTATTTTACTTTTCTTCATATAGCAAATATTAGTCCTACTTTCACAATAAAGCCTGTTATATCGTGATATAACAGGCTTTATTTTTTAATCAGCTATTTTCGTTACTTTTATGCTTATTCTACTTTTTCTTTTTAACCGCTTTTGGGTTAGGCAAATCAGTAATTGAACCTTCAAAAATTTCAGCCGCTAAGCCAATTGATTCATTTAAAGTTGGGTGAGCATGAATGGTTAAACCAACATCTTCAGCATCTGCACCCATTTCAATAGCTAAACAGATTTCGCCAAGCATTTCACCAGCATTGATGCCAACAATAGCACCACCTAAAACGCGACCGGTTTCTTTTTCAAAAATTAGCTTAGTTTTACCTTCGGTACGAGCAGAAGCAATAGCACGGCCTGATGCCGCCCATGGGAAGCTTGCAACTTCAATATTTAAGCCTTGCTCTTTTGCTTCGCGTTCAGTAACGCCAACCCAAGCCATTTCTGGATCAGTATAAGCAATTGAAGGGATACAACGAGGTTCAAAAGTATGTTTTTTACCCGAGATAACTTCAGCAGCAACGTGCGCTTCATGTACCGCTTTATGAGCAAGCATAGGTTGGCCAACAACATCACCAATAGCGAAAATGTGATTAACGTTAGTACGAAGCTCGTTGGTTACATTAATGAAACCACGTTCATCAACATTAACTCCAGCTTTATCAGCGTCAACTAAGTGACCATTAGGTTTACGACCAACAGCAACTAAAATTTTGTCATAACGTACTGGTTCAGCAGGTGCTTTTTTACCTTCAAAAGTCACATATAAACCATCATCTTTCGCTTCAACTGCCACAACCTTAGTTGATAACATGATGTTGAAACGTTTTTTAACATAGTTGTTATAAACACGGACAATGTCTTTGTCAGCAGCGGGTACTAATTGATCGGCAAACTCGACAACAGAAACGTTTGAGCCTAATGAGCTATAAACGGTACCCATTTCTAAACCGATGATACCGCCACCAAGTACCAACATTTCAGCGGGAATATCTTCAAGTGCTAATGCGCCTGTTGAGTCGATAACGCGAGGATCATCAGTTGGGATAAAGGGCAAGTTCACAACAGAAGAGCCAGCAGCAATAATAGCATTGTCAAAAGTGATAGTGGTTACTTTACCTTCATTGTCTTCAACGGCAATCGTTTTGTCAGAGGTAAATTTTCCGTAACCTGAAACTGTAGTCACTTTACGTGCATTAGCCATACCAGATAAACCACCAGTAAGTTGGGCGATTACGCTGTCTTTCCAATCACGAATTTTATCTAAATCAATTTCTGGCTTACCAAAAGTAACACCGTGAGATGCCATTGCTGCTGCATCATCAATAACTTTTGCTACATGTAATAATGCTTTTGATGGAATACAACCCACGTTTAGACACACACCACCTAAGGTTGCGCGACTTTCTACTAATACTACGTCTAAGCCTAAATCTGCTGCGCGAAATGCAGCTGAATAGCCACCAGGGCCTGCGCCTAAAATTACTACTTGAGTTTTGATATCACTCATAACTTTCCTCATTAACCTTGTTTATTGGTTTAAAATACTTATTGGCGAAATTCTACGCTTAACTGTTGAATTTCTCCAATATTAATTACCTTTTTATCGACTAAAGTATCAATTTGCGAATATCTGACATTACGCCAGCTAAGTGCACAGTAAAGCGTGCTGCGATAGCGCCGTCAATTACACGATGGTCGTAAGACATTGATAACGGTAGCATCAGCTTAGGCACAAATTCACTGCCATTCCACTTAGGTTTCATTTCTGACTTTGAAACACCTAAAATGGCGACTTCTGGTGCGTTAACAATGGGGGTAAATGCTGTGCCACCAATACCGCCAAGGCTAGAAATAGTGAAACAACCACCTTGCATGTCAGTGGCTTTTAATTTTCCGTCACGTGCTTTGATGCTCATTTCAAGTAATTCACGAGACAACTGGTGAATACCTTTTTGATCAACATCACGCACCACAGGTACTACTAAACCGTTGGGGGTGTCTACGGCAACGCCGATATGAATGTATTTTTTCATGATCAAGCTTTCACCGTCTGCACTCAAGCTTGAATTAAAGACTGGAAAGGTGCGTAGAGCATCAGCTACCGCTTTTAAAATAAACACTAAGGGAGTAATTTTAAAGCCAAGTTTTTGCTTTTCACAAGCCACATTCTGTTCTTTACGAAATGCTTCAACGTTGGTGATATCTGCTTCATCAAATTGGGTGACATGAGGGATCGTTACCCAATTACGGTGTAAGAATGGCCCTGATATTTTTTGAATACGCGTTAATGGCTTAGTTTCAACTTCACCAAATTTTGAGAAGTCTATTGATTTGGCACTAACCACTTGTAAACCACCTTCACCCGTGGCAACAGAGCTACCTGCATTGGCTTTTGGACGAGAAAGTTCATATTTTACGTAAGATTGTACGTCTTCTTTTAAAATACGATCTTTATTGCCCGTGCCTTTTACTAAGGTTAGATCAACGCCAAATTCACGAGCAATACGGCGAATTGACGGCGAACTATAAATAGTGCCTTTTTTACAGGTACCTGATTGTGGGTGGTGCGGTACTGGCGAGCTGACGGGCGCTGTAGTAGGAGCAACTTTTGCTGGCACAGGAGTGGCAAGTGTAGAGCTGGTCATTGGAGACTTTTCTTGCTTGCTACTTGATTGTTCAACGGCAGTGGCCGTTTCTAGTTTGATAACTAGACTACCTTGTTTAACCTTGTCACCAATATTAATAAATACTTCTTTTACCGTGCCTGTATGTGTTGAAGGAACGTCCATGGTTGCTTTGTCAGTTTCAAGGGTGATTAGGCCATCTTCTTCTTTAATGCTATCGCCGGCATTAACTAACACTTCGATAACTTCAACTTCGCCATCTTCACCAATATCGGGGACAATGATTTCAATTGTTGATGTAATGTTAGTTGCTAAAGCACTGGCTATTGGTGCAGCTGATACAGCTGCAGGCCTAGTTTCTTTGACTTTCACTGATGCTGATTGCTTTGCCTCTTCGTTACTCGCAGCTGGTGACTCGACACCTTTTATTTTCCCGATAACATCGCCTTCTTTGATTTTATCGCCAACGGCAACGGTTAAGCTTGTTAAGGTACCTGCATAAGGCGCAGGGATATCCATTGAGGCTTTATCTGTTTCAACCGTTATAATCCCTTCATCTGCTTCAAGCACATCGCCAACGGCAAAACAGATTTCAATTATCTCAACTTCTTCGCCGCCAACATCGGGGACTAGAATTTTTTCAATAGACATTTTATTTTCCTTATTCTAGTAACTGATTAAGCATAAAGTGGATTAAGTTTATCACTGTCAATGTTGAAGCGTTTAATGGCTTCACTGACAACACCACGCTCAATGTCACCACGATTAGCTAGTTCGAATAATGCGGCCACAACAATATAGTGTTGATCAACTTCAAAATGCTGGCGTAAATTAGCGCGGCTATCACTGCGACCAAAACCGTCGGTACCTAACACGCGATATTCAGTGTTGATGTAGGCACGCACTTGATCTGAATAATTTTTAATATAATCAGTTGCCGCAATCGCAGGACCTGCTTCTTTAGTGATAATAGTCGAGATATAAGCAACGCGTTGTTCGCTTTCTGGATGAAGCATGTTCCAACGCACCACATCTTGGCCGTCACGGGCTAATTCATTAAATGACGTTACCGAGTAAACATCGCTTGAAATGTTGAAGTCGTTAGTTAGAATTTGCGCAGCTTGACGTACTTTTTGTAAAATAGTTCCTGAACCCATTAGTTGTACGTTGGCAATGGCTTTTTTCTTACCTTTACCTGACGCCGGTGCAACTTGTTCTAACTGATAAATACCTTTAATGATTTGATCGCAAATATCTTTGGTCTTGGGTATTGCCGGGTGTTGGTAATTTTCGTTCATTAAGGTTAGGTAGTAGAAAACATTTTCGTTCTCTTCATACATGCGGCGTAAACCATCACGTATGATAACTGCAATTTCATAACCATAAGTAGGGTCATAAGTAACACAGTTTGGGATCAAACCTGCTTGCACGTGAGAATGACCATCTTGATGTTGTAAGCCTTCACCGTTAAGTGTCGTTCTACCCGCTGTTGCACCCAGTAAGAAACCGCGTGCTTGGCTATCGCCTGCCGCCCATGCTAAATCACCAACACGTTGGAAGCCAAACATTGAGTAGTAGATATAAAACGGAATAGTGGTGGCGTTACAGGTTGAATATGAGGTACCTGCAGCAACCCATGATGCCATTGCGCCTAATTCGTTAATACCTTCTTGTAATACTTGGCCTTTTTTATCTTCGCGATAATAAGCGACTTGGTCGGCATCTTGCGGTACATATTTTTGACCTTCGTTAGCGTAAATACCCACTTGACGGAATAAGCCTTCCATGCCAAAAGTACGGGCTTCATCAGGAATAATGGGGACAATGCGCTTACCAATTTTTTTATCTTTCAATAAGCTGTTCAGTACTCGAACAAAGGTCATGGTTGATGACACTTCACGATCACCAGAACCCTTAGTGATGGCATCAAAAGATTTCAGTGGCGGAATTTCTATCGTTTCTTCTGGTTGTTGACGTCGTGCTGGCAATGAACCACCTAATGCTTCACGACGCGCCATCATATATTTATATTCTTCACTATCTTCTGGGAACTGGAAGAATGGCAAGTCTTCAATGTCATCATCGCTAATGGGCATATTGAAACGATCACGATAGTGCTTGATTGATTCAACGTCCATTTTCTTGACGTTATGAGCAATGTTTAGCGCTTCACCCGAAGCACCTAAACCAAAACCTTTCACTGTTTTTGCTAAAATTACCGTTGGACGGCCTTTAGTGTTTATGGCTTTTTCATAAGCGGCATACACTTTTACGGGGTCGTGACCGCCACGGTTTAAACGCCATATATCTTGATCAGACATATTGGCTACCATGGCTTCGGTTTCAGGGTACTTGTTAAAAAATTTCTCACGCGTATATTTTCCACCTTTAGCTTTACAGTTTTGGTATTCACCATCAACGGTTTCATTCATTAACTGTAATAGTTTACCCGAAGTATCACGAGCAATGAGTGGATCCCAATAGCTACCCCAAATAACTTTCACAACTTCCCAGCCAGCACCACGGAATGTTCCTTCAAGCTCTTGAATGATTTTACCGTTGCCGCGAACAGGACCATCTAAACGTTGTAAGTTACAGTTGATGATAAAGGTTAAGTTGTCTAAGCCTTCACGCGAAGCTAAGCCGATAGCACCTAATGATTCAGGCTCATCGGTTTCACCATCGCCTAAGAAGCAGTAAACACGTTGATCTGAACAATCTTTGATGCCACGGTTAGTTAAATACTTTAAGAAACGGGCAGTGTAAATAGCTTGCAGAGGACCTAAGCCCATAGAAACGGTGGGGAACTGCCAGAAATCATCCATTAAATGAGGATGTGGATAAGAGGATAAACCTTTACCGTCACATTCTTGGCGGAAGTTAGCCATTTGGTCTTCACTTAAACGGCCCTCCAAGAAAGCACGTGCGTATATACCGGGAGAAATATGACCTTGGGCGAAAATAAAATCACCGCCGTCTTTTTCAGAGGCTGCTTTGAAGAAGTGATTAAAACCTACATCGTAAAGCGTGGCAGATGAAGCGAAACTACCAATATGACCACCTAACTCTAAATCTTTCTTGGAAGCACGTAATACTAAAGCCAATGCGTTCCAACGAATAGCGGCACGAATGCGTGATTCAATAGTTTGATCCGCAGGCATATGCGGTTCTTGCCCTGGCGGAATAGTGTTTACGTAGGCCGTAGTAGCATCAAAAGGTAAATGAGTACCACCGCGGCGTGCGCGTTCAATTAAGGCTTCAAGTAAAAAATGTGCACGTTCAGCGCCTTCATTTTCTAACACAGATTCCATTGACTCTAACCATTCTTGGGTTTCTATCGAATCAATATCAATCTTTGGGTGATCTGACATATGTTTTGTCTCCAATATCTTGTTTTATGTTTTCATGTAGGTCGTACTTTAAGTGCGACATTGTCGGGTTAAAACCCAACCTAGCAAGTGATTTGATTTTTACATGCGCCGCATTGATCTTTCCATGCGGCTGTTCTCTTGAGTTAATTTCAATAGTACTTCCTCAATAAAGGCAAGGTGGCGATGACTTGCACCCCACGCTTTTTTTGGCTGTCCGCTAGTGATAGCGTCGAGTAAATTTTTTCTATAATCTGTTATTTTGCTAAAGATATCAGGACGTTTCGCTAACACGGTTAAATTTCGTTCTATGTTGTCTATGAGCAATGGTGACATACTGCGCGCCGTGTGCAATATCACTGCATTATGTGACGCCGCACATATAGCTAAATAAAATTCATAAACCGCATGTGCTTCTAAACGAAAATTGTCTTCTAATTGGCTGCTGCCAATCAGGTTATGTTTACCTTGAATATGTTCAAAGTCTGCACCAGTGCCGCGCATAGCGGCATAATAAGAAGCCATCCCCTCCATACCGTGGCGAAACTCTAATAAATCAAATTGTGATTCACTACTATTCGCCATCAAGTCAAATAAAGGATCAGTAAAAGATTTCATTATGGCTTTACTAACAAAAGTGCCACCACCTTGTTTACGAGTAACGAGCCCTTTAGCTTCAAGTTTTTGTATGGCTTCGCGCAATGAAGGTCTTGAAACGTCAAATTGTTTGGCTAGTTCGCGCTCAGGTAATAACTTCTCACCCGGTTGTAAACTGCCTTCTATAATCATGCTCTCTAGCTGCACTAAAATAATGTCAGATAGCTTTTGTTGTTTTAATGGCTGTGGCATTAAGCGTTAAATCCTAATAAATCTGCTTTTATCTTTATATTGACCATAAAAAGTGGTGTTTAAAGGTGGAAATCATCGGTAAATTGGTATTACCAATTGCATTATTGACAATAAAATAGTAAATAAGCGCTTTGTTTTCACTGTAATTTAGTTGAAGTTTATCAGTAAATCAAGGGAAGTTTGTTAATAAAAAGTACAGAAAGTAGAGTTAAAACTTGAAACACGTGTTTGATTCGAGCGTTTGAAATCAATGGTCTTACCAATATTCAATTAATAATATATGAAAATATTCACTAAGAAATAAATTGATTTTATTAATCCGTGTGGAAGGTTAAAACCCTTAGTTTTAGATGAGCCGTTGCTTTGAAATATATTCATCTTCGCAGTGGCTTTTTCAACCTAATAGACTAGGTTAAAATGTTTCTTCAAATAGAAATGATAATGACTACTGTTTGCAAGTCATATTAAATAGTTCTCTGTAAATAGAAAAGCAAACTACGGCGTGGCAGGGAAGAATAATGCGTTAATAGCTTGTGAAAGCAAGAGAAAAAAGCAGGGTTTATCGCAATGGTGGGCTCGAAAATATTTATTATTTCAGCGTTAATTAATTTATTAAAAAGCACTTCAAAGCGCATTCAATGTTCGGCTTGATACCAAAGGTAACAGCAAGCTATTTAGCTGGTGAAGGTGCCTATGCCGTAGATAATTTGAAAAAGTTTGTTAAGTATGTCTATCGGATATCGAGCGAATGCTTAGATAAATTATGCTATGGGCTTAATCGTCGATTTATCGAAAAATAAATATCTAACAGGCCGTTAAATTTAGCAATAGCTCATAACTCTATTAAATCATTCTGAACAATATGCATAGGCACGTTAAAGTTTTATTCATTTATTAAATTATAGAAAGGAAAAATAATGTACTTCACTCGGAACACCGATAAAATAAACTGTAAAGCGATTAAAGGCTTATATAAGTACGGCCATATCACTCAGTTTATTCAATTCCAGTCTTATCTATGCTGCAAATGAAGAAATAGATAAACAAAATAATGAAGAATTACCTTCAATAGAAAAAGTGATTACTTATGGCTCTTATACTGCGAACGAAAGGATAGATACCGCCACAGGCTTAGGATTAACCTTACAAGAAACACCTCAATCAGTGAGTGTAATTACCATTCAACGAATAGAGGATCAAAACTTACAAACATTAAGTGATGTTATCAATAATGCACCTGGGGTGTCGGTTAAAGCCACTGATAGCTCACGAGATCGCTATTCGTCACGTGGTTTTACTATTAACAACTACCAACTGGATGGTGTGCCTGTTGCATGGAGTAGTGGCTACAACGCAGGTGAAAGCCAAACTTCGACTGCAATTTTTGAACGCGTTGAAGTAGTTCGTGGCGCAACAGGTTTATTAACGGGCGCAGGTAATCCTTCTGCATCGGTTAATTTAGTACATAAGCATGCAGATAATACTGAATTTAGTGGCTCTATTGATATAAATGTTGGCAGTTGGAATACCTATGGCGGCACTATTGATGTGGGTGGCGGCCTTAATGACGAAGGCACAGTCCGTGGTCGTGTAATCGCTAGCTATGAAGAACGTGATTCCTTTGTAGATCTTTTAGGGGATAAAACGAGCGTTTTTTATGGGGTTATTGATGCAGATATAACAGAGAACACTCTCTTAAGGGTAGGCTTTAGTTATCAAAAAAATGACCCTTCGGCAACACAATGGGGCGGGTTGTCACCATGGTATGCCGATGGCACACGTACTGATTGGGATCGTTCGAAAACCACAGCGGCTAAATGGTCAAGCTGGGCATCTGAAAATGAAAGTGTATTTATCAACCTTAATCATGAATTTGATAATGGTTGGCAAGTTAAATTTAATGTTAATCATGATAAAAATACTGCTGATTTGAAGCTACTCTATTTATATGGCGTACCAGATAAAACGACAGGTTTAGGTATGGGGCAAGCCCGTATCAAGCAAATACATCAAGCGATCAAAATGGATTAAGCATGCAAGTAACAGGCAATTATACGTTGTTTGATCGCGAGCATGATGTAGTGTTTGGCGCTACCTATAGCGAGCTAGATTTTAAAAACAAAAATTATAGCCGAACGAATATAGCCCCCGTTGGTGATTTCAATCAATGGAATGGTTCTTATGCAGAACCCGATTGGAGTTCATCTAGTACATTAACGATAGATAGCACTACCGAACAGACTGGTTATTATGCCGCGTCGCGTTTGTCATTAACGGATAATTTCAACGTGATTTTAGGTGGACGTATTGCTGATTGGGAGCTGAAAGAAACTAGAGATAATGTTGAATACGGTGACAGCGGAGTATTTATTCCTTATGCAGGTGCGCTCTACACTTTTAATGATACTCATACTCTTTACAGCAGTTATACAGAAATTTTTCAACCGCAAAATAATCAGGATCGCAATGGTAATTACCTTGATCCTCTTATCGGAAAAAGTTATGAAATGGGTTTAAAAAGTAGTTTTTTTGATGATATTTTACATACCACAGTGACTATCTTTAAAATTGATCAGGATAACCTTGCTCAGGATGATATTAATCCAAATGGTCCTGGTTTCTTTGTCCCTGGAACAACCCCACCAGTCCAGGCTAGTAAAGCTGTAAAAGGTACAGAAACTGAAGGCTTCGAGTTTGAAATTGTGGGTGAGCCGAGACAAAACTTAAATGTTAGTTTTAGTTACACACAGTTTGCAGCCGAAGATGCTACAGGTGAAGATGTTAATACTAATCAGCCACGTAAGCTGTTGAAGTTATTCACAACATAAAACTTTTCTGACAATTTTGAAAACCTTACAATTGGTGGTGGCATAAATTGGGAAGGTGCTAATTATACGGATACAAACAACCCGATAACAGGTTTACCCGAAAGACTAGAACAAAAATCGTATAGTTTGGTTAATTTGATGGCAAATTATGACATCAATGATCAATTGTCAATGCAGCTTAATATTGACAACCTGCTAGATGAAACTTACTACAGCCAAATTGGTTTCTTCCGTCAATTAGCCTACGGCGAACCTAGAAGCGTTAATCTTAATTTAAAATATAATTTCTAAAAACAAAAAATAAGATAAAAAATAACAAGACACCGATACGTCAAGCTAAATCGGTAAAAGGTTGGAAGTGAAAACCTATTACTAATAAAGCCTAGTAAATCGCCAAGACCATGAGTTATGGTTTTGGCGATTTGAGTTAAGCGTAATGAATAAAAATGCAATTAGATTTCAAATTTAATCAAAATGCTATTACATCTATGTTCAGTTAATGAATCCAGCTAAAGTTAACACTGAAATAACGGCTAGCATTAATAGTAAATTACGTTTAGCTAAGCGCACTAACAAGCAAGGCTCGGCGGTACAGTCGTCTTCATCGATCATAATATCTTCAGATTTCTGTGCGACGTCGATTAATATTTCATGCGTTGGTTTTTTACCATTTAATAAATCTTCTAGCCATATAGGAAATGCTTTTGAAAAATGGCCGACAAACATATAACCAAAAGCTGTTAAACGCACCGGTAACCAATCTAAGTAGAAAAGGATGTGGTGATAACTTTTACAACCCGATGAAATACTCGGTACGCTATGTTGCTCTGCAGTGTTTTCTTGGGGAGAGACTTCTTCTACTTGTACCTCTTCCGTGGTTGCTTTATTCATACTTACTTGGCTTTCACTGCTGACTTCATTGTGGGCATTGTTTTGTGCTGCGATGCTAGTGTCTAAAGAGCAGCCATTTTGCTGTTCGATTACCGTCGTTAACAAACGATAAAACACTACACCGGCAGCGCCAAAGGCGACAAAAAACAGCATAATAGCAATGTAATAGCGGTAGTTTAGCCAAATGAGTGCTTGACCAAAGCTCATTACTGGTAAGTTTTTATCTTGCAGTAATTGTTGGTGGTGCAACTCAGTCGAGGTGGCTTCGCCGCGAAAAGCGGTGTGTAAATACTGTTTATAACTATCTCGGGTAGCGACACAGCCAAAACTGATAATAAGAATTAATGTTGAAATAATGAGATGTATCAACCCATCATCTACCAAGGCTAAAACACCATAAACCGCTGCAACTGGCAGTAGTAAAAAAATGGTATAACTCAGGTTGCTATTTTTTAGTTGTGACAATATTGAATTATTTTGAAAAAAAATCACGTATTGTTGATAGTAATGATCGAAACGCCATAGGGAAGAAGAAAATGATTTTTCTGCCAGCAAGGCGATTAGTAGACTTAATAAACTCATTTTACGTAACTCTCTTTATTATTTTTTTGCTTGTAGTATTTGATGAAAATACGGCCAGTTAAATGCTGCACCGGGATCCGTTTTTCTCCCTTTGGCAATATCACAATGTCCGACGATGTGTTCATTGCTAATTAACGGGTAGGTTGTTTGTAAACTTACCGTTAATTTTGCTAATTGCTGATATTGTGCTTCTTCGTAAGGAATATCATCTGTTCCTTCAAGCTCTATACCGATAGAAAAATCATTGCATTTATCAATACCATTAAAGGTCGATATTCCAGCATGCCACGCTTTATCATCAAAAGAGACATATTGAATAATACTGCCATCACGTCTAATTAAGCAATGGGCAGAGACTTGTAATTGAGCAATATCTGCAAAACTAGGGTGAGCATCGGCATTTATTTTTCCTAAAAATAAGTCAGTGATGTGGTTGCTACCAAATTGGCCTGACGGAAGCGAAATATTATGAATCACTAATAAGCTAATTTTATCATCAAGGCAGCGTGGTGTGAAGAAAGTTGATTTTTGCTGCTCAACAGCTAATAACCAGCCTTGTGCTATGGTGAGGTTGGATCGCAAATTATTACCACTTTCGGCTTTTTTCTGTTTGCTTAACGACATACAATAACTTGTTCTCTTTTCACAGATAAAATAAACATAAGAAGTATTCTATTATGACTGAAGGTGACTCGACAAACAAAATAGGTAAAACTTTTGTGTGGCTTGCATGGATTATTGCGCTTGCTTTATTAATGTTTGTTTTTCAAGGAACGCTTGATGAGCAATATAATCCTAATAGTCAGCCACAAGTTAGTTTAAATGATGCAGGGCAAGCTGAGGTTATTTTAAAGCAAAATAGGCAAGGGCACTATGTAACTAAAGGTACTATAAATGAGTCGTCAGTTACTTTTTTACTTGATACCGGGGCGACGCAGGTTTCTATTCCTGCTCATGTTGCTGATGAGTTACGGCTTGAAAGCTATGGCAGTTATCCTGTGCAAACAGCTAATGGCACGGTCACGGTTTATAAAACAAAAATAGATCAGCTTAGCATTGGCAATATTTTCCTATATAATGTTGCCGCGCATATTAACCCCGCAATGAAAAGTGATGAAATTTTGTTGGGTATGAGCGCGTTAAAAAAAGTCGAGTTTAGTCAAATAGGCAAACAACTCACCCTACGAGAACACCCTTAACAGGAATAACCGATGCTTACCTATACTCTTACCTCTGAACTTTCTTCTACTCTTTCCACAGAGAAAGCAAAACTAAAACATGATATTTCAGCAATCGTTACTTGGGCGCTAAAGGAAGATTTAGGCGCTTTTGGTGAGCAGCCTGCAAGTTCTGAACAAGATATTACTGCGATGTTAATTCCTGAAAATGAACAGGCCATTGCCATGGTGATCACCCGTGAAGACTGTATTGTTTGTGGTGTTGCTTGGGTCAATGAAGTGTTCGCACAGTTAGATGCTGCGCAAAGTAAGGCGCAACCAACCAAAATTACTTGGTTCGTTAATGATGGAGAGATGGTTAAAGCTAACACTACTTTATTTGAACTCGATGGTAATGCTCGGACCCTGTTAACGGGTGAACGTGCGGCGCTTAATTTTTTACAAACGTTGTCGGGTACGGCCACGTTAACAAGTCAATATGTTAACGTATTAACCGGCTCGAACACCAAGTTATTAGATACTCGAAAAACCTTGCCTGGGTTACGCAGTGCGCAAAAATACGCGGTACTTTGTGGTGGTGGTGTCAATCACAGAATTGGCTTGTTTGATGCGTTTTTAATAAAAGAAAATCATATTGCTGCTTGTGGCGGTATCGCTCAAGCGGTTGCTACAGCAAAGCAAAATCACAGTGATAAAACCGTGGAAGTAGAGGTAGAATCGATGGATGAACTGCAGCAAGCTCTTGATGCGGGTGCAGATATTATCATGCTTGATAATTTTACTCCCACCATGATTGAACAAGCCGTTGCAGCAACACGCGGTAAAGCCAAACTCGAAGTGTCGGGTAATATGACCATTGAAATATTACAAGAATACACTAAAGCAGGCGTCGATTTTATTTCCAGCGGCGCATTAACTAAGCATCTGCAAGCGGTTGATTTGTCTATGCGTTTTCAGTAAAAACGAGTTTGGTAGCACATGAGTTTAACGGATGATTTTCAAGTAAAGCTAGTAAGTCCAACGGTAGGCGAGTTTTTAGCCTTAAGAGAAAAAGTCGGCTGGCAGGGAATAGCGATAGATAGCGCCGAAAGTAGTTTAATTAATTCTTTATTCCATGTTGTTATTTATCATGACACTAAGCTTGTTGGTATGGGACGTGTGGTTGGTGACGGAGTTATGTATTTTTATATTCAAGACGTTGTCGTTGATCCTGCTTATCAAAATGTTGGTCTTGGCGCGGCGCTAATGGAAAAAATAGAAAGCTACTTATCAACGGCGGCGACAAAAGGTGCGACAATTGGGCTGTTAGCGGCCAAAGGAAAAGAAGCTTTTTATGCTCGTTATGGTTATGTAGAGCGTCCAAATACTTCTTTAGGTCACGGTATGTGTAAATTCGTTTAAAGCACTTATTTGCATATGGTTATTCGGCTTAAAACTTTACCGCAAAGAACCCTTTGCTAAGCATCGCGCCTCAATGGTGAATAGTTACATTTATATTTATTCGTCTACGTTTTAAGGTTGTAATCATTTTTTAGGTAAATTCCAGCTAGTCACCAGCTTTTTTCCTTGCCAGTTCTCAATAGTTAGCCACATTTTGTGTTCTGCTTTGATAACCTCAGGGCTAATAGCATGCACCTCTTGCCCATATTGACTACCATGTAATATGCCTGCACTTTTCGTTTGTAATACTGTTAATGGCAAGGCCTCTTCACCTATATTCAAATAAGCTTGGCGAATGTGAGCTATGTTACCTTGCTTAAAAGTTAGCATGAAGTCTTTGCTATAACTGCCATCATGAAGATAGGGAGGCTCAGCATTGAATGGTGTTGGGGTGACTTCAAATGAGCCAATTTTTTGTGTATTCCAAGCAGTAGGAAACTCTGGAGATAAGGATTGATAAAGAAAATAAAAAGGTAAAATGATGATCAGCCCATTTATTTTGTATTTGTAGCGATTCCATAAGTTACGGTTAACTTGCGCCATTATTTCACTTCCTGATGAGTTAATTCTGGTGACATGACTTTTATTGGCATTTGCTCAGCTGGCATTTGCTCAGTTGGTAGTGGTGCTGGCTTTGTAACATGTTTACCCCTAGCGGCTCTGACGGTACGAGTTCCCCACATTAAAAAGCCGGTAATTGACATGCCCGTTAACAGAACACCAAATACAAACCAAATTAGTTTAGTCCATATACCGCCAATAGTGCCATAGTGTAGTGGATCAGCAATATGTGACATCGTTTGTAAGGCCGTCATTTTAGCGGGAGATCTTTCACCTTCAATTACGCCAGTCCACGGATTGACTATCACGCCATAAGAGTATTGGTCATAGAAAATAAAATCGCCTGCGCCATATAGTTTATAAGTGTCACGATTATGCTCTGGCAGCATAGTATAGGTGGCTTTGAAGTTAGGGAATTTCTGCTCAGCTATCGCTAAAGCATCCGTTAAGCTAATGGGTTGTTTTGGTATATCGCCACTCGTTACGGGTAATTGCTCAATAGTAATTATAGGCGTGTGTGGTTCTAAGTCTATATCAGCATGCCATAAGATGGCCTGAAGTAAGTACCATAGCCCCGTGAGACTCATTAACATTAAAAACCAAAGTGACCAAACACCCGCTAAACGGTGCATATCAGCTAATAGCGTTTTTTTACCTTGGTTTATGCGAATTTTGGGTTGAAGAAAAGCATGCCAAAAATTTTTGTAAATAACTAAACCTGTTATTAGTGCCCCTAGCATAACAATTGCCATGGCACAAACAAGGTAATAGCCAACGCTGTAATTATGTTGCCATGGAAATAATAACCAACCATGTAAAGAGCGCATAAAGTTAACAAACGTCATGCTTTGGTTAATTTCTTGTATCTCTCCTGTGTATTGATTGACGTAGGCAACCGCAAAGGGTTTATCACTATCAGTGAAAATAACGGCATTAACGAGATAAGGCTCAAAAGTGACTACCGTTTTAATTTTTGCGCTCGGGTAAGATTGCTGAACAATGGCAAACAACTCTGCAACTGGCTTTTCAGCTAAGTTTTGAGGATTACTGGCCCGAGCAGCAGGGTTAGTTAGCCAAGTTAATTCATGGCTGATCACCGAAATTGTCCCTGTCAAACAGACAAAGCAAAATATTATCCATATAGGCAACGAAAACCACCCATGTAATTGAAACCAAAAACGATTACTTAGCTTTGCCATTTGTTGCTCGAATGAATCATTGTCAAATAAGAAGATAATTAGGCAGGCATATTAATGCTCGTTATAACAGAGATCAAGGGTTATTGATTGAGAATGATTGTTATTTTAGTATATTTACACTAATGGTAATGATTTTTATTTACATTATTGTTTGGTTGGCTGTAAAATACGATAATTTTCTTATTTCTACAAATATATAAATATAAATATAAATATAAATAACTAAGGGTAAACATGAAACTTAAACATACTTTTGCACTATCTTCATTGGTTTTGGCAATGGGAACTCAAGCTTATGCACAAGAAGTTCAACAGGGATCTAGTGTTGATGAACCAGTAGAAAAAATACTGATTGTCGGTGTCCGCCAAGGTAGAGTCAGCCAGGGTGCTACGGGTTTGACTATGGAAATTAATGAAACGCCACAGTCTATTAGTGTCGTAACTGCCGATCAAATTAAGAATTTTGCCGCTAATAATGTTAATGATGCCTTGAGTTTGGCTACAGGCATTACTGTCGAAGAGTGGGAAACTAATCGTACCAATTACACTGCACGTGGTTTTGAAATTAAAAACACCCAAATTGATGGTGTCGGTTTACCTAATGACTGGGGTATTGTCACAGGCAGCATGGAAGCTTATGGTTATGAAGAAATTGAGGTTATTCGAGGTGCTAATGCTCTGTTAACCGGGGTGGGTAATTCAGCTGGTACCATCAATTATGTCCGCAAACGCCCAACCAATAACAATGAGGGGGAAATGGGTATTCAGTTAGGATCTTATGGGTCAAAAAGAATTGAAGCGGATTATTCTGCACTGTTAACCGACAGTGGCAGTTGGGCAGCACGAGTTATTATTACCGCTGAAGATAAAGAATCATACCTCGATGGTTTAGAAAATGACCGTACTTACCTTTACGGTGTTGTGGATGGTCAGCTAACCGATAACTCAACGCTGACGTTAGGTTTATCACATCAAGATGCTAATACCGATGGTAACATGTGGGGTGGATTAGTTTTTAATTATACTGATGGTACTCAAGCAGAGTGGGATGTTAGTGCTTCTACTACTCAAGAATGGGCCATGTGGGATACCATAAATACTACCGCTTTTATTGAATATGTTTATCTATTCGATAACGATTGGGAAATAAAGTTAACCTACAACAATCAAGAATTTGAAGGTGAAAATAAATTATTTTATGTTTATGGTGCCATCGACAAAGAAACCAACTTAGGTTTAAATGGTTTTCCGGGTAGATTTGATACTGAGTTTAAGGCTGACCTCATTGATTTAACCACTAAAGGTAAATACAGCTTGTTTGGTCGTGATCATGAAGTTATTTTGGGACTGAGTAACTCTAAAAGTGACAAAGTTCAATATCGTCATGATGCACCAGCAGCTTCTTCAGCTTACTGGCCAACCCCTGCTTTTCCTTATCCGTTAGATGCAGTAGCAGAGCCCGAGTGGTTACCTAAAACTCAATATTCTGATATTGATGTTACCCTAACGCGCTTTTTTGGCTCAACCAAATTGAATATAACAGACCGTTTATTTGTTATTGCTGGCTTTAACTCAATTAAATATACTCGTGAAGGTATCAATAGTGGTGTTGATATTGATAATGATGAAAGTGAAACAAGCCCTTATGCGGGCGTTACTTTTGCTATTACGGAAGATATCAATACTTATGTGAGTTACTCCGACATTTATCAGCCTCAAGAGCAATATGATTATGATGGTTATTTTCTAGACCCTACCAAAGGTGTTAACTATGAAGCTGGCGTAAAAGTACAATGGTTTGATAATAATTTATTAGCAACCTTTGCTATATTTAGTGCCGAGCAAGAAAATTTATCAAGTTTTGCAGGTGTTAACCCTGAAAACGGTAATTATTATTATGAAGGTGTTAATGTAAAATCTGAAGGTTTTGAATTAGAAGTTGTTGGCAGCATAACCGATAACCTTAACGTATTATTAGGTTACACCTCATTAGATGTAGAAGACTTTGAAGGTGAAGACACCAATGAGTGGGCGCCACGCAATGTGGTAAACTTCTCAATAGATTACACCTTACCACAAGTGCCTGAACTTAAATTTGGCTTAGGTGGTAAATGGCAGTCAAAAGTACGCCATACAGGTGCAAATATTGAACAAGAGTCATATTTGCTTGTTAATGCTTTTGTGCGTTGGGAGCTAACAGATAAGCTTAATGTACAAGCTAATATTAAAAACTTAACGGATGAAAAATATATTACTAGCCTTCATACGGTCGGTTTTTACGGAGCGCCTGTTAATGGCTCTGTAAGTTTAACTTACAGCTTTTAAGCCTAGCTGAATAAAATCAACACATTAAGTTCTCTTTAAAAGAACTTAATGTGTATAATTGATTGATTTTACTTTAATTTATCAATAAACGTTTTTCTAAACTTGGCTAGTTTAGGAGATACCACTGCTTGGCAGTATTGGCTTTCAGGATTGTTATTAAAGTAATCTTGATGGTAATCTTCACCCGAATAAAAAGTATCAACGGCGCATAACTGTGTAACGATGGCTTGTTCAAACATCTCGCTTTCGGTCATTTCTTTGATAATGTTTAGGACAATATTTTTTTGGCTTTCATCATGGTAGAAAATAGCCGAGCGATATTGACTGCCGATATCATTACCTTGACGATTTAATTGGGTTGGATCGTGTAAAGTAAAAAATATTTCGAGAATTTCTTGATAACTAATTAAGGTCTGATCAAATTTCAGTTGTACGACTTCAGCATGACCGCTTGCGCCAGTACAAATTTCTTCATAACTTGGATTTTTACTGTGGCCACCCATATAACCAGAGATTGCAGACAGTATGCCTTTAACCTGAGAAAAAGCGCCTTCTATACACCAAAAGCACCCTCCCGCTAAAGTCGCTATGTTTTGATTGCTAGTGTCGATGTTTTTGGTCATTTTATGATTCTGCTCATTACATGGATTAAAAATAGAGGTATTATAAAAAGAATAGTCACTTATTCACCACCGAGCCGTTATGCTTCACAGAGGACTCTTCGAGCCTACACAGAGATTTTATTATTCTCGGTGTAATGCGGTGACCTCTGTGGTCATACTTTTTAAGCTGAATAAATAAAAAGAATATTAAGATAATATCGTATTCTCATTAAGTTACCTAGACCCAATTTACTCGATGCAAGTAACTAACAATTTATGTCACCATTTTTTAAAATAAATAATTTTGCCGAAAACTCTAAATTAAGTAACCAAATTCAAATGGTACTTATGTTGCGTAGTGCGGCTATTAGTATCCAATTACTGTTAATATTGTTCGTGAATTTGGTGCTGACCTATCAGTTACCTTGGACGCCCTTATTTAGCGTTATCGCCTTGGAGCTGATTTTTACGCTGGCAAGTTTCGCCTTTTATCGGCATAAACCGCAAATTAGTCAATCAGCGTTATTAATTCAAATTTGTGCTGATATTTTGTTTTTGTCATTACTGTTATTTTTTAGTGGCGGTGCAACCAATGCCTTTGTTTCATTATTATTGATCCCCATTGCTATTGCCGCGGTAACATTGCCTTCTTCTTTGCTGGCGCTAGTGGCGCTTTTAGCGATAACGTCTTATAGCATATTATTGTGGCTTTTACCGATGAGTGTGATGCATGGCAATATGCAAGGGCACTTTATTGGCATGGGGATCAATTTTTTATTTTCGGCTTTAGTGGTCGCGGCTGTGGTGGGTAAAATGGCACGCAGTATTAATCAACGAGAATTAGCTATTGCAGCCTATCGAGAAAATTTATTAAAACAAGAGCAAGTAACCTCTTTGGGTGTAGCATCAGCGCAAATCACCCATCAACTAGCTACTCCTATTGCCACCGTGCAATTGCTTGCCGATGAACTCAGTGAAGACTTTCCTGATAACGATATTATTGAAGACATGCAAAGCCAATTAGCACGTTGCAGTGATAGTCTTAATGCCTTTCGTGCCATGGTATTTGATATTAAAGAGCAAACTATTATGGCTATCACTATTAATGATTTGCTGGCACAAGTACTAGAAAATTTACGGGTTAATCACCCCGAAATAGCCGTTGAATTGTCTGAGCTACAACCGCAAAGTGTTAGTGTTATGGCTGATGCCGCTTTACTACCTGCTATTATCAATTTAATTAATAATGCTGTTCGGGCAACTAAAGCCAATAATGCTGAGAAAATTTCTCTAACCAGTTGCGTGAACAATGCTAACTGGCAGTTTATTATTCGAGACTATGGCTTAGGTTTTACTTTGGAAAAGCTTGAACAACTTGGCGTCAAGCCCGTCAGTAGCGAACATGGCTTGGGTATGGCGGTATTGTTAAGTCATGCTAGTTTAGAAAGGCTTGGTGGTAAGTTGGCATTAACTAACCACAACCAAGGTGGTGCTTTAGTTACCTTAAGTTTACCTCTTTAAAAGGCAGTAAAATAATGAAAAAACTATTGATTGTTGAAGATGATATTATTTTTGCCAATACTTTGATGCGACGATTAACCAAGCATGGTTTTGATTGTGCACACGCAGAAACTAATTCTGAAGCGCTGTTGGCTTGCCATCGTCATCAACCTAATTACGTTCTATTGGACATGAAATTAGCACAAGAAACCACGTTGAATATTATTACCCCGATACGACAATTACGCCCGAAAAGCCGTATTATTTTATTAACTGGTTTTGCGAGTATAGCTACTGCGGTAGATGCGATAAAATTAGGAGCGGACGACTATTTAAGTAAGCCGCTTGATACGCAAACATTATTAGCAGCGCTGAATAAAAGTAAAGCGGCAGAAATTACCACCGACACCCAAATTGACGGTGAAACGTTGTCAGCAGAGCAAGTGCAATGGCAGCATATTCAACAAGTGCTAAAAGTTAACGACGGCAATATTTCGGCCACTGCTCGGCAATTATCAATGCACAGGCGCACTTTACAACGCAAACTGCAAAAACGACCACAGTGTTAAGTGAGCAGCAATATCTATGATTTCTGCTTAACTCAGGGCATTATTTCACTGACTACTGCGCCTTTAAAAGTTGTAAGCGACATGTTGATGAAACCTGACAATAACTTCTTCCTTGCTTGGCTCCATTTCTAACTCTGTTGCCATTAAGTGTAAAGCTTGCTCTATTTGATTTAAAAAACGACCAAAGCCGTGCTCTGTTTGGTTTTCATCTGTTGCGACAAAAACCAACTTAATATTGTCAACCAGCTCATTAGCATTCCATTTACTAACAATGCCACAAGGGTTTTGAGCAGGATTATAGCCAAGCATTTGCAGCTCACCTATGCGAGAAACTATCTCATGAATACTATAACGAACAATAGGCACTAAGCCATTCGCAATTAAAGCGCCATTGTTTAAATTGTAATGTTTAGCTGCTTGCGTAAAAGTATCAGTAATGTAGGCATATAAAGGGTTGTAAGGATCACTTGAAGTTGGATCTACTTCCACCATATTGAGTAACCTATTAGAGATAGGTAAATTAACTATGACATAAGTCATGGCCGAATGATACTCAGGTAATTCAACATCTTGGCTTAAATAACGGCGATTAATAGGTCGTAGCTTGTGAGCTTGGTTTGTTAAGCTATTGTCTGCATTATTTGCTTTATGTTTGGCAAATAAATCATAAGTGATGTGCTGATGATCACGTAGGCGTATATTGCTTTCATTAATCGAGATTCTATCAGCAAAAGCACGAACCAGTTGTGATATTTTAGCATGAAAACTCGCAGCATTTTCTCTGATGTCAATGCCCGTTGTTAAAAACAACAAGCATATTTTTTTGGCGCGTTTATTGGCATCAAAAAATGATTTTTTTAACAAATGAGTTTCAGGGTTATAATAAAATAAAATTTGCTGATTAGTCTGCCATTGATGCATTTCTTGATTAAAACGCACTCTGGCCAGTTTATCATTGGCAATAAATTGGCAATTTTCAATTTCATAAGTTTCACAATATTCAAATAATATCTGGGATAAATTGTGATAAAAATCATAATAGTTCATCGTCTTTTCAGCGTTTGACTGTAGTGAAAACTTGGCAAGTAATTCATCTGTTATGGTCAATTCAGCTAAAATATACTGGTTATCACGAGCATTACTTGGAATGTGGCTTTTATGAGCAGCACTACGTTTTCTTATAATTGACATAGTTTCTCCTTGCTTACTTGGTAGGGAAGTCATTAGAATTGAGGTAATTGTAGGGGTTGTAGATGACACTTTTATGTCAATTAGGTATAAAAATGTTCAACAGTATTTATTGAACATTTTTGAAACAGAATAAACATTATATTTTTAGATAAAAGGGTAAATTTTGTTAGCAGAGCAACAAACATTGATCAGCGCGGTAAATGCCATTATGCCATTTGGGAAATACGCGGGTAGAAAATTATTGCAATTGCCTGAACCATACTTGGTTTGGTTTCATAGCAAAGGCTTTCCCGCAGGCAAATTAGGTGAACAGCTTGCCTTAATGTATGAAATAAAGTTGAATGGTTTAGAAGGAATGTTGCAACCCTTATTACAGAAATAAGGGGCGAGTTTTATAAACTAAATTTTTCTAACTTTTTCTATTTATATAACGTCTTGTTCTATAAAAAAGAGTTGCTATTCTCTAAAGAATTGTTTTTCTGGTAGAAGTATTTCGGATAAATAATAGACAAAAAATCATCGTCAATAAATATTATTTTTGAGAATTCTTTATCGTTTTTTTATTTGCATCTAAGCTTTAAATCTTCTTAAATAAAAGTATCAGTTTTAGGGGGCGTCTGAGTAAAACTGATCACAACCTAGCCTTAGTTGCAATTATTTTTAGTGCTAACTAATGATTTTAATAGTGTTTATTACATGGTTACGAGGTGTTTATATAATGAGAAGACAAAAAAGGGATAAATTAGGAAGAGCGCATTCAAACGGTTATCAAGCAGGTCTTAGCGGTAAGTCAAAGGAGCATTGTCCGTATCAAGGGGTTGATCCTAAATCGCAATGGCTTGGGGGATGGCGTGAAGCAGTAACCGACCGAAACATGGGATTATTTAAGTAAAGTAAAAACTACTCTCTAAGCCATTAGAGTGTAAACAATAAAGTCACTGCCAACATCAATGTTGGCAGTCTACATAACATATCAGCTAACTTTTCTTGCCACAAACACGGCAATTCTCTTGTTTTTTCATTGCAAATTGCTGCCATTGGTTCGATAAACCATCGAATAAATTCAATTGATTAATTTGGGCGTCATGCTTAGTACTATTGCCTGTTAGTATTTTTATTGCTTGCAGTGCTTGCATGCCGGCAATAATGGCCAGTACAGGGCCCAAAATCCCTAGGGTTTGACAGTTATTGGCAGGGGGAGTTTCTGATGATGGGAATAAACAGTGATAGCAGGCGCTGCTTTCATCTCTGGGGTCAACGACTAATTGTTGACCGTCAAACCCTGTCGCTGCGCCAATCACTAATGGCACTTTGTGTGCCACACAAACTTGGTTGATTAAATAGCGAGTTTGAATGTTGTCAGAACAATCTAGTACTAAATCAACTTGAGGTAAGTAATAATCACAAAGCTCTTGATCTAACATCTCGTCAATGGCTTCAACGTCGCTATCAGGAAATTGACTGTTTAGTTTGTCTGCGGCAATGTCGGCTTTGTTTTGGTTAACATCTTGTTCGCTAAATTGAATTTGTCTAGGTAAATTGCTCAATTCAATAGTATCGCCGTCGGCTAGGTATAAAGTGCCAACACCGGCTGCTGCTAAATATAAGCTGACAGGGTTGCCTAAACCGCCCACACCGACAATTAATACCTTGGCATTGCGCAGTGCTACTTGGCCTTGTTCACCAATTTTTTTCATCATAATTTGGCGTGAATATTTCAGCTGCTCTTGCGTTGTTAACACGTTGTTTCCTGTTTTGTTGCTTAATTTGTGTTGTTTAGTTTTTATTGCTTAGTTGGTCATTAATAAAGATAAGTACGTACCGCACCCGCTTTAAATTGTAAATAGACACTTTGCCCTATTTTAAGCGCTAGTTGCTGTTGTGAGAAGGTACTTATATTAATAAAAAATATTTGTTCTTGACCTTTTATTTCACCACCACCTTTATTTTTATCGCCATATAGCGCCGTGACGAGTACTTTATTGCCCAGACTGTTGAGGGCCGTTATTTTAGCAAAGAGATGATTCACAATAGAAGAACTAACGGGTTCAATAAGTGAAATACTAATATCACTCGCCAGTATAAAACAGCGTAGTGTTTGCTCATGTACTGATTCGGTATTTTTTACTAGCGCGGGCAAATAAATTTCTTGGGATTCATCTATCGCGGAACTTAAAGAGAGCACAGCTAAGCCGTGACCGTTATCTAGCGTTTTAATCGGTAGAGATAAACTGGTTTGTTGGTGAAGATAGTCATCGGCTTGGGTATGGTCTTGTGCGTGGTTTAGGGCACGGTCTTGAGTATGATTCAATTGATGGATCATTTGATGAATACCCCCATAACCAATAACCTTGCCTTGTGATAGTACTAACAACTCATCGCACACTTGCTGTAATTCATCAATTGAATGACTGACATAAAGCATAGGTAATTGCAGTTGTTTTTGTATATTAAGCATCAGCTTGAGCAGGCTTATTTTAGCGTGCCTATCAAGAGCGCTTAATGGCTCATCAAGTAATAATAATTTAGGCTCAGCAAGTATCGCTCTGGCTAATGCGACACGCTGTTTTTGCCCACCAGAGAGTTCATAAACTTGTTTATGTAATAAGGAACTTAGTTCCGTTAATTTAATGATTTCATTGAAGTCTACACGACGATTTTGACATCGTTTGGCGGCAAACTTTAAATTACCGAACACATTTACATGCGGAAATAGGCGTGAGTCTTGAAACACTAAGCCGATATGTCGTTGCTCAGGCTTGATAAAGGTTTTGGGTTTGCGGTCACTATGGTTAATTAAACAGGTGTCATCTAAAAAAATTTCTCCAACAAGATTTTGTTCTAAACCCGCTATAGCGCGCAAGAGAGTAGACTTTCCTGAGCCTGAATGGCCAAAAACGCCTGTAATCCCTTGCAAAGACAGCGTTTGTTCAATGGTTAAGTTAAAGGGGCTAAAATCAAGTTGAAAGTTAAGGCTAAGGTTCACAATTGGCCCTTAGCTACTTTTGTCGTTGGCCTGTTGAGTAGGTAAATGCAAGCCAAAAGCACCATAGAGCCAGCCAATAAGCAGATAGCTAATATATGGGCTTGGGCATAATCAAACGCTTCGACATGATCAAACAACGCAATAGAAAGCACTCTTGTTTCACCGGGAATATTGCCGCCAATCATTAATATCACCCCAAACTCGCCAACCGTATGGGCAAAACCTAAACTGGCAGCGGTAATAAAACTGGCTTTAGTGCTAGGCAAAACAATATTGAAAAATCTATCTAGCGCTCCTGCACCTAACATACTGCCAGCTTCAAGTAGGGGATCACCTAATTGCTCAAAGGCTTTTTGCAGTGGCTGTATGACAAAGGGCATCGAATAGAGCACTGAACCAATAACAATGGCGGAAAAACTAAAGGCTAGCTGTTGTCCTGTCGCTTGTTGCCAGAGTTGTCCGGGTAAATACTGTGGCGAAAAGGCGATAAGTAAATAAAAGCCCAATACTGTGGGTGGTAACACCAAGGGCAGGGCGACAACGGCTTCAATAATGACTTTAAAACGACTTTGCATTTTGGCTAAGAACCATGCCATTGGTGTGCCGATAAGCAGTAAAATTATGGTGGTCAGTGCTGCCATTTTTAAGGTAGTGACTAAAGCAAGTACATCAGGGCTGATCATGGCTCTGTCCCTGTTGATTATTAAAGCGAGCATAGCCCCAGTTAACTATTTTCTGCTGAACAGTAGCAGAGCGTAAATAGTCACTTAAACGTTTAGCCTTTTTGATGTTGCCACTGCTTTTGATTATCACTAATTGTTGCGCTATTGGCTGATGGTAAGCTGACGGAATGATAACACCCGTTAAATTATTTAGCACCAGTAGGTTGTTAGCCACTAAACCGCTGTTTACGGCTTGACTGCGTATTTGGGCAAAGGTTTGATTAACGTTAATGCCCTGAATCAGTTTAGGTTGATATTGTGACCATAAATTTAAGTATGCTAGGGTTTGTTTAGCGGCTTTTCCATAAGGTGCGGTGTCAGGGTTGGCAATAGCAAAGCGCTGCGGTACCTTGTGTAAATCACTTAAGCGTGCGTTTGAATTCATTGATAATAACGCTAATTGACCAAGGGCATAAGTGTGTCGGCTATTCGCTAAAACTAAACTTTGCTGTTCAAGTTGCGCGGGTCTTGCGCTATCGGCAGCAATAAATATATCAAAGGGGGCACCATGCTTTATTTGTAAAAATAATGCCCCAGTTGCACCACTGATAACTTGGGCGTTAATCTCAGTTTGTTGATGAAATCCAACGAGTAATTTTTTTAAGACTGGTGTGAAATTTGAAGCAACAGCAATGCGTAAAGGCTGTTCAGAAGCACTAACTACTGAACTACTGCAGCCTAAAGCGAGTAATAGTAAGATTAAGTTAAGTGGTAATAAAAATTTCATTAGTTACCACTTAGCGGCTTTATTTTCATCACTTGTTTTGGCGTCTAGCCAGTGATTACCTTGCTCAGTACTCTCTTTTTTCCAAAAAGGGGCTTGCACTTTTAAGTAATCCATAATGAATTCATTGGCAGCAAAAGCATCTTGGCGGTGTTTACTGGTAACGCCGACAAAAACAATCTGCTCACCAATAAAAAGCTCACCAACGCGATGGATTACTTTTACTCGACCAATACGCCAGCGCTCTTTAGCGGTGTTAATAATTTTTGCTAATGACTTTTCTGTCATACCCGGATAATGTTCAAGCGTTAAGCTGGTAACCTTTTTGCCTTCATTTTGATTACGAACGCGACCTGTAAAGGTAACAACTGCACCGTCAATAGCATTATATTGCTCAAGCAAGGCTACCTCATCAGCCAAGTTAAAGTCGGCTGCTTGTATTGATATTTCAGTATCACTATTTTTAGTCATTTTCATCCACCAGTAACGGGTGGAAAAAACGCCACTTCATCACCCGGTTTTATTGCTTGCTCATTATGCACCATGTCGTGATTAACCGCCGATAATAACGCGTTATTAGCAAATACTTGCTGCCAATGCTCATCTTTACTGGCCAGTTCTGCTTTTAACTCAGCGACGGTAGTTAACTTATCGCTGTTTAATGACAGTTCACTGCAATTTAATTGCTCGCGTAAAGCGGCAAAAAAAACAACTTTGATCATGATCTTTCTCTCTTTTATTGAGCGCGGATATTTTCGTTAACAAATAAGCCCGCCTACGTATTTTGCCAGTGTCCTGATTTACCACCTACTTTGGTGAGTACTTTAATGCCATGAATCTCCATGGCAGGATCGGCCGCTTTACACATATCAAACAAGGTTAAACAAGCAACAGAAACTGCGGTTAGTGCTTCCATTTCAACACCCGTTTGCCCCGTTAAACGGCAAAGACTTGTTATCATCACTTGTGAGTTTTCTTCATCAAGGCTGAAATCAACCTGTACTTTGCTCAACATTAAAGGGTGACATAAAGGAATTAAATCACTGCACTTTTTCGCCGCTTGTATACCAGCTATGCGTGCTACCGCAAAAACGTCACCTTTTTTGTGTTTGCCTGTGGTGATCAACTCAAACGTGTCGCGATTCATTTTAATATAACCTTGCGCTGTTGCTGTACGCGATGTCATGGCCTTTTCGGTCACATCAACCATATTCGCTTCACCTTGTTGATTTAAATGGCTCAGTTCAAGGTGCTCTGCTTTTGGTATATTTGTCTTTGTCTTTGTATTAGTCATTAGCCGCGAGTCTCACACTTTTCTATGGTTGAAGACCCAGCCGTAATGTTTAAATGTGGTACAAAATTACAAGGTCGGTGACTGGCATCTAATTGCTCTTTAATCACTTTATCCCAAGCCGTCTTACAAGCATTAGTTGAACCAGGCACACATAAAATTACTGTTTTGTTGGCGATACCACCAAACGCGCGTGATTGAATGGTGGACGTGCCAATCTCGTTTAATGATACGTGACGAAATACTTCGCCGAAGCCCTCGATGTTTTTATCAAACAAAACCATTAAGGCTTCAGGAGTGTTGTCGCGCTCGGTGAAACCTGTGCCACCGGTTGAAATGATGGCGTTAATGCTGTCATCAGCAATCCATTTTGAAACTTGTGCGCGCAATTGGTAAACATCATCAATGACAATTGCTTGGTCAGCTAAGTTATGGCCCGCGGTGGTGAGGCGTTCGATTAATGCTTGACCTGAGGTGTCAGTGCTTTCTGTGCGCGTATCTGAAACGGTTAATATTGCAATATTTAAGGGAATAAAAGTTGTGCCGCCATGTGCTGACATAGGTTTTCCTTTTTACGCTGCTTTGTTTAAAATAAATAGGTTAAAAAATTAAGAGTTTAAAAATTAAATTGTTGTTTTGCTTGTTGCCATTGTTCAGGGGTATTGGTATTAAACAAAGTATTGGCATCACGGTTTTGAATCGTTTGATGCGGTACTTGCTTTAATAAGGCTTTAATTGATGGGCCTTTTTTTTCTGATTGAGGGCCAATCTGAGAGCTTTCGCATTTATTACTGTTCGTTATCGTAAATGCTTGTGCTAAAAATAATGCTAGATAAGCGCTATTGGGTAAATATAAGGGAATATTATGATCGGTGAAGTAAGTCGCTTTTTGGCTTAACTCACCTTTAAGGCGTAAATCAGCTAATGCTTTTGCGGTAATAAAAGGTAAATCGACGGGCAATATTAATAAGGATTTAGCTTGTGGGAAACTTGACAATACACTTAAAATGCCGCCAACAGGGCCACTTTGCTTGACTTGATCGGGTACATCATAATTATCGCCACTAACAACAATATTATTAATGCCTGAATCACTAAGCATTTGCTTAGAAAACTCAAGCATGGAAAGCATGGAAGCGCTTTTTCTAAGTAATTGTGCTTTATCTTGCCCCATACGAGAAGATAAACCACCTGCGAGCACAACACCTAAACAGTTATTGCTAATAGTTGCGTTAGTAAAAGTAGTCATATTAACCGCCTAACATGGCTAAATGCTTAGTACCGCCAGTGATTTTGTCATGTAGAAAGTGTGTTGCTTTTTTATCGCCTAATAAAGATAATATTTGCGCTTGTAGCGGCTCAATATCATCGCTTTGCATTTGTTCTCGCAGAGATAAGCCACTTTCACCGAATAAGCACAGATGCAATTTGCCCGATGAGCTGACGCGTAAGCGATTACAGCTGTCACAAAAGTTTTTGGAATAGGGCATGATCAGACCAATTCTGCCTTGATAGTCAGGATGGTAAAATTCTTGCGCAGGGCCGGCCGCTTTGTCTTGTATCACGGGTAACCAACCATCAAGAATTAAATTTTGTTTAATGCGCGAACCTTGTACATGTTGGGCGTCAAAAAAGGCTTGGTTTTCGCCCGTTTGCATTAGCTCGATAAAGCGCAAGGTTACTGGTGTGTCTTTTAACCAGTCTAAATAGCTCTGAATGTCTCGACCGCTATATTCTCGCATCAATACCGTGTTTACTTTTACGGTGGGGCGACCATCCGCAAGTGCCATATCAATACCTTTTAAAATGGTATCAAGTTTATTATGACCAGTAATGGCAAGAAACTGTCTGGGATCTAAGCTATCTATACTTATATTGATGGCATCAATACCTGCATCTAACCATTGTGGTAAATGCTGTGGTAACTTGAAACCGTTGCTGGTGATCACGACCTTTTTGATGCCTGGCGTTTGCTTACAAGTGGCAATGATCTCAGGAAGATCTTTTCGAAGGGCAGGTTCGCCTCCAGTGATGCGAATTTTTTCAGTACCAAGACTCGCAAATGCCGAGGTTAAGCGTTTGATTTCAGCAAGTGAGATAAAATCACGGGGCTGATCACACTGATAACCGTCAGGTAGGCAATAATTGCATTTAAAATTGCATACATCAGTAATTGATAGGCGTAGGTAATAAAACCTACGGCCGAAGTTGTCTGTTAACATATCACCTTTCCAAATGTAGGGAGGCTAACGTGTTTCCTTGTTAACCCTGGTAGCAATAAATTTCAATAAAATCATTACTACGGCTCAAAATAACATGGCCTGTTTATATAAAACTCGGCGTTAGCTATTTCAGCTCGGTGTAAAATACTCACCTGAGTATATCATTTAATGACCAGCATAATCATATTTTTTGATTTGAGGCTATTTGATTAACATCAATATAATGATCATAAAAGCGAAAGCGCCATTACTTTTATGGCTAATTGGGAGATAATAATGCTATTAAAAATACTCTAAGTAAGTTAAGCGAGTTTGCTATGTCTGATTGTTGTGCTGTGCCCGGTTTATTACCCTTTGAAGATGCATTAGAAAATATGTTGTCACAAATAACACCCGTGACTGAAACCCTAATTTTGCCAATAACACAGGCGCTTAACTATGTATTAGCGCAAGATATTGCTAGCCCTCTTAATGTGCCAAACCATGATAATTCGGCGATGGATGGTTATGCCTTTGCTCTTGAAAGTTTATCTCAAGCAGATGCATCAACCACAAACCGTACTTTAACACTGGTAGGTCGCTCTATGGCTGGCGCGCCTTTTCAAGGCGAATGTAAGTTAGGTGAATGTATTCGCATTATGACGGGCGCTAAAATGCCGTCATGTTGTGACAGTGTCGAAATGCAAGAGAATGTGCAAGCGGAAGCTGACAGTATAACCTTTCCTGAAAGTAAAGATCTTGGTTCTCATGTACGCAAAGCAGGTGAGGATATTCAATTAGGTCAACACGTACTTGCTCAAGGACAGCAATTGTCAGCCGTTGATGTCGGTATTTTGGCTTCTTTGGGTGTCAGCGAGGTGCAGGTTTTTCGTAAGCTAAAAGTAGCGTTAATTGCCACAGGTGATGAATTGAAGTTGCCGGGACAAGCGTTAAACTCGGGCGATATTTATGAAAGTAACAGTTTTGTTTTACGCGCCATGTTAGATAAGTTGCACATTGAGGTTATTGATTTTGGCATTATTGAAGATGATTTTGAGGCGATAAAGGCGGCATTTGTTAGTGCTGACAACCAGGCTGATGCCGTTATTTCATCGGGCGGTGTGTCGGTTGGTGATGCAGATTATACCAAAACAGTGTTAGATGATTTAGGTGAAATTGGTTTTTGGAAAATAGCCATGAAACCCGGCAAGCCGTTTGCTTTTGGCAAATTGCCTCATAGTGTTTTTTTCGGTTTGCCAGGCAACCCGGTGTCCGCGCTAGTGACATTTCATCAATTAGCGATTGTTGCTTTAACAAAAATGCAAAATGCTCAAGCATTGAAACGCACGACTTTACAGGTGAAATGTGGCCATGATTTGAAAAAATCGCCTGGTCGCATGGATTTTCAACGAGGCGTTTTGAGTGTCAATGACGCCGGTGAGAATGTGGTAGAATCTACAGGTTCACAAGGCTCTGGTATTTTATCTAGTTTAGCGCGAGCAAATTGTTTTATTATTTTAGCGAGTGAACAAGGCAGGGTGACTGCGGGTGAAATGGTGGCAGTGCAGTTATTTGACCGGTTTATTTGCTAGTGTTTCATTACTTAGAGTTCATTCATAGTGCATTCAGGGTATGAGTGGTTGTTAATCGGTCCATTTTGCGGTTATTATTCTTTTACTATAGTAGATATAAATGATGCGAGGTAAGTGATGAAACATCAATTAAGTTTTGCAACTATTACGTTGTTAACGTGTAATATTGCGGAGATTGTTGTTAATGAAAATATTGAGGTTTCGCTAGAAATGTCAGAAGAATTGGAAGCTTTTTTAGCGGATAGCTTTACTCATGATTTTGGTTTATTGGTCAATAAAATTAATTATTATGGTTTTTCTTTTGAAGCGAAATTGAGTATTGGTTCTCATGCTAATTTGAAAGCCATAGCTATAGTGAATTATAATGAAGAAAGTGAGTTAAGCGCTAACAGTATTGTTGATCTTCGAAAAATAGATGATTGGAATTTAAAACATTTTTCTGCTGTTGATTTAGGTTGGCAACAAGCATGTGATTGGTTAAAAAAAGAGTTACCAACGACTGATGAGTAACTCTTTTTAGTGTTCAATTTGTTTATGCATATAGATGCTTATTACTTGCTTATCTATGGAGAGCACAGCTGCAAAAGTATAGTGGTGAAACTACCCTTATGAAGTACTCTTATGAAATTACAGCTGTGAAAAGCATTTAGCCGCTGCTTCTAAGGTTTGCTCAATAATTTCATCGCTGTGAGCCATAGACAAAAAACCAGTTTCAAAGGCTGATGGCGCTAAATAAACCCCATGCTCTAACATTAAATGGAAGAAACGTTTAAATTTTTCACCATCACATGCCATCACTTGCTCAAAAGTAGTTATTGGTGTTTCATCACTCGTGAAAAAGAAACCAAACATGGCACCGACATAATTAATATTTAAATTAACACCGTGTCGTTCGGCCGCCGCTTTTAAACCCATCGCTAACTTTTCAGTAGCAGCAGCCAATTGCTGGTGTTTATCGCCTTTTGCTAATTCAGTTAACGACGCTAAACCTGCAGCCATGGCAATGGGGTTGCCAGAAAGTGTCCCTGCTTGATATACAGGACCCACAGGGGCAATGTAATTCATGATTTCTTGTTTACCACCAAAAGCACCAACAGGCATGCCGCCGCCAATAACTTTACCTAAGGTTGTTAAGTCGGGTTTGATATTGAAATACGCTTGTGCGCCGCCCAAGGCAACGCGAAATCCTGTCATTACTTCATCAAAAATAAGCACTGAACTGTATTTGTCACACACGGTACGTAAGCCTTCAAGAAAACCTTCAACAGGCGGAATACAATTCATGTTGCCTGCAACAGGCTCAACAATAATACAGGCAATTTGATCTGGGTATTTAGCGAAAATTTCTTGCACTTGCTCAAGGTTATTATAACTAACCGTTAAGGTGTGCTTAGCAAAATCGGCAGGAATGCCTGGAGAGTTAGGCACGCCTAACGTTAAAGCACCTGACCCCGCTTTAACTAACAATGAATCAGCATGACCGTGATAGCAGCCTTCAAATTTTAATATTTTGTCGCGACCGGTAAAGCCTCGAGCTAAACGAATAGCGCTCATGGTTGCCTCGGTGCCTGAGCTAACCATACGCAAAGATTCCATTGATGGTACTAATTCACGTACTTTTTCTGCCATGGTTATTTCTAACTCAGTAGGTGCGCCAAAGCTTAAACCATTTTGAGCGGTATTAATGACCGCATCTAAAATTGCTGGATGATTGTGACCTAAAATCATTGGTCCCCATGAGCCAACATAATCAATATAAGCGTTATCGTCGGCATCATATATATAAGCGCCCTGAGCACGCTTAATAAACGATGGCGTACCACCAACACTGCTAAAAGCACGCACAGGTGAATTTACGCCGCCGGGAATAACATCTTTTGCTTGAGCAAAAAGTTGCTGCGAATTACTAGTTGAAAGGGGTGTTGATGCATTCATAGTAAAAACTCTTTTGGGTTCATTCTAGTGATTGAATAAATACTTGACCTGAAAAAGACAAGTTTTCACTCAGAAAATTGATAGATTAGTTATTTGTTAATAACAACATTAGCGTTTATTGGTGTGCCAGTTTACGTCTTTCTCGAATTGCGTTAATTGATCTTCAACACCTAAAGTTAACGCGAACAGCGCCATTCTTACTAAAACACCATTTTGTGCTTGCCTAAAAATGGCTAAGCTGTCTAAATCATTTAAATCGATATCTAATTCATTGGCTTCAGGGCGAGAATCACGCGGCAATGGATGCATGATTACTGTGTTTTCACGACAGTATTTTTGGTAGACCTCTTTATTTAAACTAAAGTGACCACGGTATAAATCGGCCTCGTCTTTACTGGCAAAACGTTCTTGTTGAATACGAGTTTGATAAATAACATCACACGATAAATTGCCAGCCATGGTATCGGTAATAGTCACTTGATGGCCCGCATTCTCTAACGTTGAAATAACGCTGTCAGGCATTTTTAAAGCGGTTGGAGACACCATGGTAATTTTAATGTTTTTATACAAGCTAAGTAGTTTCGACAATGAATGCACTGTACGGCCATGCTTTAAATCTCCCATTAAGACAATATTCAGGTTATCTAAGCCTTTTTGATAATGCATCATTTCAGACTGTATGGTGAATAAATCTAATAGGGCCTGAGTTGGATGCTCATTAGCACCATCACCACCATTAATCACAGGTACTGTGCTACCTCGTGCAAACTGCTCTACAGAGTGCATTTTTGGGTGACGCATAGTAATAACATCGCTGTAGCCGCTAATGACTTGAGCGGTATCAAATAAAGACTCACCCTTACTTAATGACGAATTCTCTTGTCCTACAGTTTCACGAACAAAGCCGCCTAATAAATTAAAAGCCGTACCAAAACTTACTCGAGTACGAGTGCTAGGTTCAAAAAATAGATTACTGAGTATTGCGCCTTCAAGGACATGGCAACGTTTTTTCCTCGCTGCATAGGGAGCCATTTGTGCTGAAATATCCAATATTCTTGCGATTGCATCACGGTCAAATTGTGAAACTGACAGGATATGGCTGCCTTGAAATGTCATCATGAGAGAAATTATTTACGGGAAAATTTGGCAGGAATATAGCACAAAAATTGAATTTTTTAAAATGGAAGCAATAAAAGTTATTGGACATTTATGTGTTAATTGACAAACTTAGGCATTGAAAAAGGCCGTTAAACGGCCTTTTTGCTTAGTCTATATTTATTGTTGCTATTTATTATTGGTACTGTTTTCTACGAATATTTATCAGGGCTAATAACAATAGTGATAACCAAGCCATACTACCACCGCTACTTGAACGAGCATTTGGGTTGGTAGGTGTTGGCGCTGGTGGTGTTGGAGTAGTTACCGCTGTCGGGGTGAAAACAATATTACGAATGTGACCGTTATCATCGCCGTCTGATGCTGCGGAGTCTTTTTGATAAACCCAAGTAATTCTGTGCTCACCAGCGGTAAATTCAACCTTGTCACTCGTGTAAGCAACATCGCCAGCAATGAATTTAATTAATGCGCCATCAAGGTACAAATATAAAGCATCATACGGGGAGTCTGGATCCTCGGTATTTTCCTCCGAAGACACCGACCACTCGAATGATAATTCACCTTCGCCTGTTAGCGTTACCATCACCGAGCTTTCTTGGTTATCACTAATAACACCACTAACAATCGCAGCTTCTGTATTGTCTAGCTGCCAAGCAGAATCGCCACCGCTATACCAAGTTAACGCTTCATCAGTACTCGACAGTTGAGTGTTAATATCATTAGCAAGGGCAATCGTTTGTGCGCTAATTTTGCTGCTACTGGTTGGAATATCATTATTGTCTGAGGTAATAATAATATTGGCATTATGTTTGCCAACCTGAGCGGCATCATAGTTAATGCTAAGTTGGCAAGTTTCGTCAGCAGCAAGAGTATTACATGTACTGCTATCAATGGTGAAATTAGCATCACCTTCAATAGCAAAGGTTAAACCTGCTGTTGAACGGGCGTTGTTAACTAAAAGCAATTGGCTGCTCTGAACAGTATTCTGGGCTTGAATACCAAGCTCAACTCTTTGGTCAATGGCAATACCTTGAGTTATCTCGTTAATCCAATCGGTAAATAATGCTGAACGAGCATAGACACCAGGAAAACCATCAGCAGCACAACCTACCCCCCAACTAACAATACCTATTTGTTGCCAACCTTCGTTAGTATTGACCATGAGTGGACCACCACTATCACCCTGACATGAACCTTTACCGCCACCTGTGATAGAGGCACAAATCATTGCATCGGTAATGCCTACACCTTCCGGTGAAAAAACACCGTCATAGAGGTCGGTAAATGATTGCGCTAAGGTATTTTTACATTCTTCATTGGTCATCAATTGTAAATCAACTTGATGCAATACATTAGGGAAGTTTGACGTTGGGCCGCCACCCGCGTCATAACCTTCGCGGCCACCCCAGCCTGCTACCGTAACGGCACTATTTTCTATGGCAAGTTGTGATGTTTGTTCAAGATCAAGCAGCGTTACCGCTTCATTATTTACACTTGCCACTAATTCTATTAGCGCAATATCATTATCAAGCTCAACGTCTAACTGGTAATCGCCATGCATATAAATGCGTTTCACTGCTTGGGCATTTTCTGCACCGTTACTTAAATCGTATTCACCGACATTAACTTTTAATTGGCTTGCGTCGACGCCTTCTACACAGTGAGAAGCGGTCAGTAACCATTTCCCCCCTAAAAATGAAGCGCCACAAGTGGATGATTGCACCAAGGCAGAGGATTGAGCAACAGTTAAACTCGCTGTGTGCCTATCGTATTTTTTAAAATAACGCCATCTGTTTGCGTGATAGCTACCACAGGGATAGTGCCGGTAAAGTTATCACCTAAAGTGCCATTGAGAATGCCATCAACATTATTGTAAATGATGGCACCAACACCACCGCCAGCTTGGCAGTTTTCAACTTTTACTGAAAAATCAATGTCACCACGTTCAATCAAGCAAATTTTGTCAGCTGCATTACTGCATTGCGTATCACCAATGCCACAATCAACGGTAACTCCGGTTGCTGAACCTGCTACACCACTAGTAAAGGCTTGACTGTCATAGCTTGTATTATCTACAGTGAGTGACGTTGATACCTCATTAAAGGTATAAACTAGCGCTGACATCCATGGCCAATCACCTTCCGTTGCTACTTCACCACCGACTATTTTAGGCTTTATTGGATTAAATTCAGTGGTTTTTGCGCTGCTATCATAGCTAAGTAATATTGTTGAAAAAGCTACTGACAAGATGGAGAACTTTATATAATTATTCACTTTTTTACCTCTTATTTTCTAATACCCGTATAGTGTGCAAATAGCTTAACTGTTAAATTAATGTTAATTTATTACTGCTGAGTATAAACAGACCGTAACTAAAAAACCAGCTAACGGTCATTGCTGTGAGTATATTAGCTAAACGTGGGTTTTACGTAAGCTAAAATGATAATAACAAACAGTGCCAATACAGGTACTTCGTTAAAAATACGGTAAAACTTACCTGAGCGAGTATTTTTATCTTCAGTAAAGGTTTTTAGTAATTTAAAGCAATAAATATGATAGCCAAATAACATTATCACTAAACTGAGTTTTATATGTAGCCATTTGGCGGCAATGAACCAAGCATTGCCATAAGCACAAATCATAGCTAAACCAAAGGCTAAGGTTAATATTGCAAAAGGGGTAATAAAATAAAGTAAGCGCTTTTCCATGCCTTTTAATTGGGCGATAACATCAGGAGAGTTGCTTTCTGCATGATTAATAAATAAACGAGGTAAATAAAAAATACCGGCAAACCATGCCACCATAAAAATAACATGTAAAGCTTTAAACCATAAAAGATGGTTGATGATGAAGGCACTCATTCAATTGATTTTCCTTATATTTTATTGGTTAGTTTTCCTGTCACTAAATAGTGACGAATTTGTTCAAAAGTAACAATGCCTATGATGTCTGTCGTGTTGTGTTGATAAATATAAACACCGCCACAACGACTTTCTACGAGTGCTAAGTAAGCTTCAGCTAAGGTTGCTTGATGTGATAGTGGCGTTAGTTTATGTAAGTGCATTTTATCTGAGACTTGATAGCTACTTTGTATCTCTTCAGCACTGGCGTCATTATCTTGCTGTTTAGCCGCTAAAGGTACTTGTTCGTCAAATTCAGCCCAATAATAATTTATTTGTTCAGAAACTTGCTTGTTAATCTTTATTTCTTTAATGGTTTTATTAATGATGGGAGTATTGGCATGGCTACTTATTATGCGCCCAGCAATAGCTTTTTCACTCCCTTGCTCTACCAATTCAAATTTATCCACCATGATCCCAAGCACACCAATTTTTTGTAGGGTTTTTTCGATAGGGGGTTTACGGTAAATTAAACCTTGGGCATCAAGCTGCATGGTAAATACCGAGCGATTATTGAATAATTGTCCAGAAATAATACTGGCAATTGTGATAACAACCATCGCGGGAAGAATTATTTCTAACTGGCCTGATAACTCCACTACTGCCAGTAATGCCGCAAGCGGTGCATTTAAACTTGCCGCCATAAACCCAGCCATGCCGAGCAATATGAAATCACTCCCGATATGTTCGCTAGGTAAAATCTGCATAACGATAGCTCCGCCAAAAGCGCCAGCAATGGCTCCTATACCAATGATGGGACCAATGATACCACCAGGAATACCTAAGCCTAGAGCGAACGTTGTCATAACAAATTTAGCTAATAGTAAGGCGAGTAATAGCTCTATTTGCCAGTTATTGGTCAGTGAAACATCAATAGCACCACTGCCTACGCCCATTGCACCAGGAATAAGATAACCTAAACTGCCGGTGATCATGGCAGCCAGCATAAGTCTAGGTACTATATGAAGCTTGACACTATGTTTGATAACAATGACAAGAGTTTTATTAAAGGCCGCAGCTAAAGTACCTAATAAAATAGCGAGAATTATTAACGGAATATAGTGCTGAGGAATGAGCTCTATTTTATGAAAATATTCAAAATTATGGGAAACATCAAAAACACTGCGCGTCATTAATGAGCCGACAAGAGAGGCAAGCATGACGGGAATAAAGATATGAATTTTATATTCGCGTAAAATAACTTCCATAACAAAAATTACCGCAGCAATTGGGGTGTTAAATGTTGCGGCAATACCTGCAGCAATACCGCAGGCGCATAAGGTACGAATACTATTGTATGGTAAGTGTAATAAGCTACCAATATAACTGCTAGCTGCAGCGCCTAAATGTACTGCGGGTCCTTCTCTACCAACGGAAAAACCAGAAGCCAAAGCCACGGCACTACCGAAAAATTGATTTAAGGTGTTTTTTAATGGCATCACGCCATGAGCAACTTTTAAGCGATGTAAAACAAAAGGAATGCCTGTTCTGAGATATTTATAACCCGTTAACCAAGCAAACAATAAAATGACCAGTGAACCAATAATGGGTAAATCAAAACGACTTACCTCATCTAAGGTGTTATAGTTGTCACGCTTGATTAAATAGAGTTGCTGAATTTCAGCAATGGTTAATGTGAATAGTATCACTAATAAAGCTGAAGCAAATCCCCCTAAAATGGCAAGCACACAAATTTGCCATGAGGTTTTGGGTAAAGCTAAATGCTTTCTTATTGCGTCAATTGAGATCATTATTAATGGCTAGTTTTTTTAATATTATTTCTTTTTATAGGGTTATTGTACGTTATACCCATGATACATCAAGATGCTAGTCTCAGAGGTCCCCGTAGGGCGAGTTTAAAAGGCATAGATGCTGCATATTATTGATTTCGATAAGAAAGCAACCATACCTTCAATCAACGCCTTGCCTCTAAGGCTTTTAATTCCCGCTGAATCCTGCATTTTGAAGTAACATGAGTATACAATGAATTGGTTAGCAAAAATAAATCTTAGAGTAGTTGTTGAACGCCTTGGACCATTCAAGTCAGCAGTTTTTTTAGCCGCTATCATTGTTATATGTCTATTCACGGGTTATCGAATAGGTAACTATTATCATAGTTTTCAAGTAAATACCTTAGCACAGCAAAAGCAGCGTTTAAATGATTTATATAACCAGCAAGCTAAACAAGTTGCGCGTATTCATACTTTAGAGGTTGAATTAGCAGTAGAGCAATTGGCTAACCAACATACCCAAGCAACATTAAAACAAAGAGCAGATGAACATTATCAAGTGAAAAAGCAATTGGCTTTTTATGAAAAAATAATGGCGCCAGAAAAAGAAATTAATGGCTTAGTTATTGATAATGTAAGAATTAATGCTACATCAAGCTCTGGATATTATGATTTTCAAGTGACTTTAGTGCAGCAGTTGCTGAAAAAGCGCTATGTAAAAGGTTATATTGATATAGAGATTATTGGCAGTTTGAACAACAAGCCAAGCAGTATAAAGCTGAAAGATATTTCCACACTGGTGAGAAAAGATCTTACTTTTAGCTTCAAATATTTTCAGGTCATTGACGGTGGTTTCACTTTACCTGCCAATTTTATTCCTGAAAAAATTCAGCTTTCGGCTATTTTGACTAAGCATAAATGGCAAAAATACCAAAAGCTTAATAAGACATTACCTTGGGTCATAGAATAATAAAACAATAATACTTGATTAAATTAGTCAGGTTTAAGATAATTAGCATGATTTTGTTGTTCATATTGTTGTTTTTTCCTTATATAAGTTAAGTAGAGTTCCATGTCCGAAGCCATTTCTGAGCAAGAGTTACCGATTAAATTTACTGACGCTGCGGCGAAAAAAGTATTGTCTTTAATCACAGAAGAAGAAAACCCTGAATTAAAGTTGCGCGTTTATGTAACAGGTGGCGGCTGTTCTGGTTTTCAGTATGGCTTTACTTTTGATGAAAAAGTTAATGACGGCGATATGACCATTGAGAAGCAGGGCGTTACTATGGTAATTGACCCTATGAGTTTGCAGTATTTAGTTGACGGCGAAGTTGATTACCTTGAAAGCTTGGAAGGTAGCCGCTTTGTAGTAAACAACCCGAATGCGACCACAACTTGCGGTTGTGGCTCTTCTTTTTCGATCTAAAATGAAATGGTTATAGCTTTGGAAGCCTGCTTTTTGCAGGTTTTTTTGTTACTATATTTTATCAAATAACGACTTTTTTATGTATATAAAGCTGTTCATCGGCTGCTTTGAGTAACTCATCCATGGTTCTCTTGCCATCGCTTGCTGCGGCACCACAACTAATAGTGACAGGCAAATGCTTTCCTTCATACGGCATAGGGTTTTGTTGAAAAAACGCAGTAAGGCGCTGACAAGCTTGTAATGCTTCTTGGTATGTTTGACTGGCTAAGGTAATAACAAATTCATCACCGGCATAGCGAAAGCACTTATCATTTTCACGGATTAATTCTTGTAATTGTGTTGCCACATAAGTTAATACCTTGTCGCCGCAGTCGTGGCCATAAGTATCGTTAATTCTTTTAAATTTATTACAGTCAATAAAAAGTACCGAAAATGGCACTCCATAGCGTTTTTGGCGGATTAGCTCTTCATTAATTGATACTTCCATTAAACGGCGGTTAGCGACTCCAGTTAAGCGATCATAATGAGCCATGTACTCTAACTGCTCACGGATCATGGCATTCGATAAACACAGGCTGATTTTTACGGCTAATTGCTCAAGATGTAGTGTCCCCAATTCAGCATGAAAGCGGTTTTTGTCATCATCAGTAAAAAGCAAACTACCAAATAGCTCACCCTCTAAGGTTAATGGCGTTAGTGCGGCTGATTGGGTTCTACCCACAAGGCTTTGCGGTAATATTGCTGCTATTTGCGCAATGTTATTGGTGAGGAAAGGTTGACGTTTTGGGTGGTAAATTTGTAATTGCTCGGTAGCAATAGTTCGGCAATTGGCTTGATGCCAACTAGTTTGCATATTTCCGCTTAATAAATATTTGATTGGCGTTGGATCTACCAGTAATAAACAGATGCCGGTTAAATTGAATTTATCTTTAATAGTAGCTAGCAGCTGCTGTAATAATTCTTGGCTAGATTTACAGCTTAAAATTTGTGTTTCTATTTCAAAAAGTTTTTGGGCTATGGCTTCATTGGCACGTGAATTAGCGAGTACCTTGGCCAGCTTTTGCTCTAATTCGATTATGGTGTTCGACATGATGATATCAACCTCTTTTGTGTCTATATTTATGTATGCTATAAACACAAATTAAGACAACAGATTTTGAATTAGGGAGCCTATTTTTTAAGTAAACTTTAACCGTCCATCATTAACATTTCAATAATTTTATTCATATCTAAATCAAACTCGTCAGCACAAACCCCTTTTTTGATAAAATCCTCGGTTTCCTCTAAATCAATATTCTCAGTATCGACAAATTCATTGACGGTGACACTATAAAAACTGCGCACTTTAGGTTTAGTCGGATTTTTTTCATTGCGCTCTTCTATCATCGCTAGCTTGTTCGACGAAAGTTGCACCAAAGAGCCTATTGGAAAAACACCAATACACCTTATGAATAGATCGACTAATTCGGTATCTAAGTGATTTTTTTTTGCTAAGTCGCGTAAAATGGCAAATGCTTTAGGGTGTGAAAAACCTTTTTTATAAACTCGGGTTGCGGTTAAGGCATCAAAAATATCACAAATGGAAATCATGCGGCCATATCGGCTGATCTTTTTTCCTTTAATCTGAAAAGGATAGCCTGTTCCGTCAAGTTTTTCATGATGTAAAGCAGCAACTTCTAAGCTTAGCGCACTGACATCAGGGATTTTTTTTATGATATCAATAGAGTGATTGGCATGAGTTTTCATAACAGTAAATTCTTTATCCGTTAGTTTTCCTGGTTTATTCAATATTTCATCTGGGATCATCGTTTTACCAATATCATGTAAGAAAGCCCCAATGGATAATTGTTCAATGATGTCTCTGTCTAATTCAAGATAACGGGCAAAGAGGGTGATATAAACTGAAACGGCTACTGAGTGCTCTAATAAATACTCGTCTTTTTCACGAATATTAACGATACAAGCTAATGAATCAGGATTATTGAAAATGGCATCTATGCTTTTGTTACAAACGCCAATGACAGGTGTTAAGTCTAAATCTGCGCCACTGAGGGCTTGAGAGAATAAAGATTTTTGAATGTTTTTTGATTCATCAAAAATGGCCTTAGCTTGTTTCACTTCCGCGGCAACTTTTGTTTTTGGATCTTTTAGAACATTGGCAGGGCTGGTTTTAATTGTTTTGCTTTCATCAATAAATACAGAAAGCACTTGTTTGCTTTTAATATTATTAATGACTTTTTCGCTTTTAATGTGACCCGCAGATGCCAAATTAAAGTTGCCTAGCTGTTTTGCTATTTTAACCACATAATGGCCTACTTTTAGATCACTTATATCTATTTCTACTTTCAAAGTTTTTCCATCTGAAATATTATTAGATTTTTAATCGAACCTGTCATTTCAGTGTAGCGATATTTTATGAATTAACAATATTTTTAGCTATAAATGTAAGAGTGAATTATTGGCGCTAATTTTGCTTCATTATTTACAATTTAGATTATTAAATGTTAACTAATAAGTATTAGGCAGGGGGTTGATTTACCAAAACAGTGTCAGCTCATGGTCATTAGCTGTGGAATATTAGGTTGATATTTTCATCCAACTAACATTAATTTTAAAAGTCTTATTTCAAGGTGTTTTTAAGGTATTTATGCGAATTTTTATTACTCTATTTTTATTACTGACGCTAGCACCTGCTCAAGGGCAAAATTTACAAGCTGTGCAAATTTATACTGATGATCAACTGCTTAGTTTAATTAAAGAAAATAAACACTTGAGCCAGGTAGTGTTGGACGAATGTCAATTAGTGCAGGATATTGAAGCCCGAGCAATTAAAGCTAAAAAACCCTCCTATCAATTTTTATGGGGTGACATGTTAGCCTATGGTGTCTGTGTTAAAAAAGATATTGAACTAGGGTTACACTATATGCACTTAGCAGCAGATCAAGGTTTGTCTGAAGGGCTTGAGCAAATAGGGCGGTATTATCATGTTGGCAAATTTATGCAAGTGGATATGATGCAGGCCATTGCTTACCTAAAAGCTGCCGCCGCTATGAATAATCTTGCCGCTCAAATGCGTCTTGTTAATATCTATGAGCAAGGTCACGGTAGCCCGTTAGATTATCCTGAGCTTTATTCGCAACTGCATCATGCTGTTACCGATGACAAAGCGGTTCATAAAAAAATTAGTCAATTGAAAAAACAGTTGGCAACGAAAATGCCTGCACATGTGGTGGCTGCGGCTAAAAAAGCGGATTATACCAATTAGTTTTTAAATTTATCCTTTTAGATAATAGAGGTAAATTTATTCCTGAACCGTTATGGTTAAAAAGTGATATACTTACCCAAAGTAAATCCTTAATATCAATTCATTACAAGTAAGCCAGTATTGTGACCCCATACTCATGTTATCTCGAAATATCCATTTCAACGAGAATTAAAAGGCTTAGAGGTAAGGCATTGATTGAAGAAAATGACTGTCTCCTTGTTGAAATCGATAACGCTGTATATAAGCCTTTCAAACTCGTCCTTTGGGGGCGTCTGAGCAAATCATACTCATCGTTACTCCTTTTTTTAAAGGAACAACCATTAATAAAAACAAGCGCCTTGATCATGAATCGTTCAGGCGTCCTGAAAAAGACATATTGAGGTGTCATGAGTATTAACGATCCCCACGCCAAACGTGAAGCTAAAAAATACGAAAAGCCTGTCGCTTCGCGCGAATTATTGCTATCCATCATTGAAAAGTGCTCACCGTCACCAACGTTTAACACCTTAGCTAAAACGTTAAAGTATCAAGAAGACCACCTGCTTATTGGGTTAAAGCGACGCTTACGGGCGATGGAAAATAGTGGTCAGCTTATTTTCAATAAATTTAAGCAATATGCTATTCCTGCCAAAAGTAGTTTGCTTATGGGTACGGTTATAGGCCACAGAGATGGTTTTGGTTTTTTTTCGCCTGAAGATGACAGCGTAAAAGACAAGCGTGGTAAAGACTTCTATATTTCTTCTCATGAAATGCAACGTGTATTTCATGGCGATATTGTCCAAGCCATATTAGTTGACCGTACTGATAGAAAAGGTCGTAAAGAAGTTAAAATTCTTGAGGTGATAGAGCCTCGTAAAGCCCCCATTGTTGGTCGTTTTCATGTTGATCACCATGTTTGTTCAGTTGTATCAGAAGATACTAAAATTAAGCAAGAGATTTTAATTGATCCTAATGAAAAATTAGGCGCTCGTCATGGGCAAATGGTAGTACTTGAACTTGTACAAAGGCCGACTAAACGTTCTCATGCTATTGGCAAGGTGATTGAAGTGCTAGGCGATCACATGGCACCAGGTATGGAAATTGAAATAGCTTTACGTGCTCATGATTTGCCTCATCAATTTCCTCAAACCGTGCTAGCAGAAGTTGCAGGTATCGCTGATGAAGTGGAAGAGTCAGCGAAATTACCCCGTAAAGATTTACGAAGTTTACCGCTAGTCACTATTGATGGCGAAGATGCGCGTGATTTTGATGATGCCGTATACTGCCAACCTAAAAAATCTGGCGGTTGGCGTTTATGGGTGGCCATTGCTGACGTTAGTTATTATGTTCGTCATGGCAGTGCTTTAGATGATGAAGCGATATCTCGTGGTAATTCGGTTTATTTCCCTAGCCAAGTTATTCCTATGTTGCCAGAAAAACTATCGAACGGTTTATGCTCTCTAAATCCTGATGTTGATAGGCTATGCATGGTTTGCGAAATGACCGTCAGCGCAGCTGGTAAGTTGTCAGGCAGTCAATTTTATCCAGCAGTAATGCGCTCTCATGCTCGATTTACTTACAGTAAAGTTGCGGCAATACTCGATGATGAAGAAAATAAAGAGGGTCAACAATTTAGAGCTGAATACTCAGCACTGGTTGCTGATTTAGAAAACTTGAAAGACATGTATTCGGCATTAAGTGATGCCCGTAACAAACGTGGTGCTATTGCTTTTGAAACAGAAGAATCACTGTTTCTTTTTAATGACGATAAAAAAATTGAAAGTGTTGTACCGCTTATTCGTAACGATGCTCATAAAATCATTGAAGAATGTATGATTTTGGCTAATGTTGCCACGGCTAAGTTTATTGAGAAACACAAAAAGCCGGGTTTGTTTCGTGTACACGACAAACCAAGTGAAGATAAATATAAGAATTTTGTCAGTTATTTGGCCGAGCTGGGTATTACATTGCCAGCAAGAGAGGAGCCAGAGCCGAGAGATTATTGTGATATTTTAGCAAAAATAGCTAACCGTCCTGATCAAGGCCTTATTCAAACAATGTTGCTGCGTTCAATGCGTCAAGCGGTTTATCAAAGTGATAATTTAGGTCATTTTGGCTTAGCCCTGCAATCTTATAGTCATTTTACCTCGCCCATTCGGCGTTACCCCGATTTAGTCGTACACCGAGTTATTAAAAATATTTTGGTTGAGCAAGCGAAAGAGCAAGAAGCTCAGAGCCAAATAAAAAACGCTAACGTTGGCGATTATGATTATAAATTAGAAGAGGTAATCGAGTTAGGTGAGCATTGCTCGATGACTGAGCGCAGAGCTGATGAAGCTACTCGTGATGTTAATGATTGGTTGAAATGTGAATTTATGCAAGATCATGTTGGTGGCACTTTTAGCGGTGTTATTAGCACAGTAACTAATTTTGGACTATTTGTACGTTTGCAAGACTTACACATTGAAGGGTTAGTACATATTACTTCGCTTGGGCGGGATTATTATCATTATGATGATGTCCGCATGTGTTTAACGGGTGAGAACACTGGTGTTAAATATCGTGTAGGTGATGTGGTTAAGGTACAAGTTGCCGCGGTTAACCTTGATGAAAAGAAAATTGACCTGGCAATAGCAGAAAAAGAGCAAACCAAAACTGCAAATAATAAGAAAAAAGAGGGCGGTGGGAAATCATTCGCGCCTAAAAAAGAACCTTCTAAAGTAAAGCCAAAAGCCAAAAAGCGCAGTGAACGTAAAAAGCGCCCAGGCAAAAATGCTCGTAAAAAAGCGCAACAATAATTTACAAACGGCTTATTTTTTTAACAAAAGTATTCGTACAAAAGAGAAATAGAAATGGCAAAAAATGAAGAATTAGTCTTTGGTATTCATGCAGTCAATGCCTTGTTAAAACAAGCGCCTGAGCGCTTTATTGAAATGTGGCTACTAAAAGGTCGCGATGATGAACGCTTATTACCTATTATTAATTTAGCGCGTAAATACGGTATTGCTACACAAATGGCACAGCGTAAAGTGCTTGATGATAAAAGTGATGGAGAACAACATCAAGGTGTAGTGGCACGGGTGAAACCGGGAAAAATGTACACTGAAAATGATTTAGACGATATTATCGCGGCGACAAAAAAACGTGACATTCAACCATTTTTTCTCATTTTAGATGGTGTTACTGATCCACATAATCTAGGTGCTTGTTTACGTAATGCGGACGCCGCAGGAGTACAAGCGATAATCGTACCTAAAGACAATGCCGCTAAATTAACGGCAACGGTACGTAAAGTTGCCGTAGGTGCTGCAGAGTCAGTACCTTTAGTGCAAGTAACAAACCTTGCCCGCACCATGAAGCATTTACAACAGCAGGATATTTGGATTATTGGCACTGCAGGGGAAACAGACACCTGCCTTTACGATGTTAAATTATCTGGCCCTATGGCGTTGGTCATGGGCGCTGAAGGGAAAGGCATGCGCCGTTTAACACGTGAAAATTGCGATCAATTAGTGAAACTACCCATGGCTGGCAGCGTATCAAGCTTGAACGTTTCTGTGGCTACAGGCATTTGTTTATTTGAAATGGTGAGACAACGAATAAAATAAACAATAACATAAGTGAAATAAATGATTTATAGTCATTAAGCAATTGTTAACCCCAATGACTTACTCCAAGGACGATCTCATGAAAAAACTCTTTATCGCTATCTTATTGTTTATTATCGTTAGCTTAATTGCGCCTAAGTTTATTGGTGGCGTAGTTGAAACTGAATATCAGTCAGTATTAAAAAAAATAGCAGAAAACCCAGCAATTACAGTTAATGGCTCAACATTTGTCCGCAGCTGGTTTGGTGGCAAAGTTACTACAGACATCACCGTATTACTCCATAATGATAATGTTGAGGATATTAAGCTTATTGTTGAAGATAACCTTGCGTTTGGTCCGGTAATTTTCATGGATAGTGGTGTTAAATTTGCTCTAAGTTATTCTCAAGCCAATATAAATTTTAAAGAGCTATTACTTGATGAGAAAGTGGCCGACTTTATTAATGATAAAATACACTTTACCGGTTTGTTAACCTTCTCTAAAGACGTCGTTACGACTATCGCTATTGATAAAATATCTAAAGAAGTTGCTGGCAATAACATTGTATCATCACCGGCATTAGGTGAGTTTGTTTTAACAAGTGATGACAAAATTTACGGTGAATTTAATTGGCATGGTTTGAGTGCAACTACCGGTGAAGAAAGTTTTACTATTGAAAGAGTAAGTTTTACCTTGGATCAAACCCTTATTGCGGGTGATTATTATCAAGGCAATGCTATTTCTACGGGTGATTTTAATTTTACCGTATCATCAATTAGCGCTAATGATGCTATGGGTAATGAAGTGCTGTTGCTAAAAGAGTTAATTATTGGCGCTATGTCGTCGGTAGACAATGATTTAATGAAAATCGCTGTTAATTATAGTGCACAAGAAATGAAGTCTGCGGGGCAGCATTTAAAGAACGCCAACTTAGAGCTAGTATTTAACCGCATTGATATTAATGTTATGCAAGAGGTTAATACATTATTGGCTAGTGTCTCTGCGGACGGAGAAGATGCGTTAAATGAGAATAATATGAAAAAAATATCGCCATTAGTGACTGAACTTTTAGCCAGTGATCCTATTTTAGAAATAAAAGATCTTAGTATTGAAACGCCAGAAGGAAAAATTGAATCATCATTGTCAATGACTATCGATAAACAGGTTTTTGATGCTAATAATTTAATGTCAGTTATGGCAGCAGTAAAAGCTGATGCTAATGGTAATGCGCCAATGCCTTTCTTTGCTAAACTTGGACTTGCGCCTATGATTGATATGTATGTTGAGCAAGGGCTACTCCTTAAAAAAGAGCAAAAGTTAAGTTTTAAAGCGAGTTTTTCTCAAGGGCAATTAAACGTTAATGGCAATATTATCCATTTATAAAGCTAACCCCCTTTATAAATATTATCCCTCTATAGTTATTCATATTAATACCTAGTCTTTATTCAACGTCAAAATGGTCATGAAAAGTGCCGAGGTATTAGGCACTCATAGAGTATAATCGGGCATCGTAGCCCGGTGGCGAACAACCATACAGCCTCTTTAGCAAACCGTATAATAAACTAACTTTTTGTTGCTTGCTTTTTATTGTGATTTTACCTACAATACGCGTCCTTAATTCAGCCTGAACTTTTTGTTCCTTGCCTCAACTGGTGTTGGCTGAGCCAGATTATGAGGCTACAACCCATAAGGAGCTCGTAATGCGTCATTACGAAATCGTATTTATGGTTCACCCTGATCAGAGTGAACAAGTGTCTGGTATGATCCAGCGCTACACCGACTTGATCAATACTGCTGAAGGCAAAGTCCACCGTCTAGAAGACTGGGGTCGTCGCCAATTAGCATACCCAATCAATAAATTGCACAAAGCACACTATGTTCTTATGAACATTGAAGCGCCACAGTCAGTTATTGATGAACTTGAAACTTCTTTCCGTTATAACGATGTTATTATTCGTAACATGATCATGCGTACTAAAGACGCGGTAATTGAAGCATCGCCAATGGCTGCTGCTAAAGATGACCGTCGTGACGATCGTCGCGAAGTTAAGAAAGAGGTTACTGCTGCGCCAGCTCAAGCTACTGAAGTATCTACTGACGATAAGTCGGAAGAGAAATCTGAAGAAGCTGCTAGCGAAGAATAAGTAATCTGTGATGCTCTCTAAAGACTCTTTGCAGGGTTCTTTACAAGAGAATAGCCTTGTGTTGACAGGTGCGGTGGTGAAAACCCCGAAACAATCAACAAGCCCAGCGGGTATTATTCATAGTCAGTTTTCAATAGACCATAAGTCTAATCAAAATGAAGCAGGCATGAATCGACAAGCATTTGTCAGAATACAAGTTGTTGCTACAGGTGATTTATCACACTTAACTCGTGAATTAGTTGTTGGGCAAATAGTAAAGGTGACGGGTTTTATTAATCGTCATGAATCAAGAAACGGTAACCCGCTATTGGTATTACATGCTCAGCAGATACAAATGATTAATTAGTGTTTTATTTTTCTTAAGATATAAGTCTTAACGTATAAATAAAACCGAATTCGGAGAATATTATGTCTCGTTTTTTTAGACGTCGTAAGTTTTGCCGCTTCACAGCGGAAGGCGCAACATCTATCGATTATAAAGATATTGCAACGTTAAAAAACTATATCACTGAAAGTGGTAAAATTGTTCCTAGCCGTATCACTGGTACTGCTGCTAAATATCAACGCCAACTAACCCGTGCTATTAAACGCGCTCGTTATTTGTCATTGTTACCATACACTGACTTACACAAGTAAGCTAATAAGGGGTTTATAATGGAAGTAATTCTTCTAGATAAAATCGCCAAATTAGGCGGCCTTGGTGACAAGGTATCTGTTAAATCAGGTTATGCACGTAACTACTTATTACCAAAAGGTAAAGCAGTTTTTGCATCAGAAGCTAACGTTGAGCACTTTGAAGCACGTCGTGCTGAATTAGAAGCTAACCTAGCTGACGTTTTAACAACGGCAGAAGCTCGTGCTGCTAAGATTGTTGAATTGGCTGAAGTTACTATCGCATCAAAAGCTGGTGAAGAAGGTAAGTTATTCGGTTCAATTGGTACTCGTGATATCGCTGATGCGATCACTGAAGCTGGCGTTGAAGTTGCTAAAGCTGAAGTACGTTTACCATTAGGTGCAATCCGTGAAACTGGTGAGTTTGAAATCGCTATTCACTTACACACTGATGTTGATACTAGCATCAAAGTGATTGTTATCGCACAAGCGTAATAAATAGGAGAGGATTTGTTCGCGCTTATCGTTTTTCAAAAACAAGCGCGGTTAAAACCTCACCGACAAAAAGCACCGTATTCTCTAAGAGACTACGGTGCTTTTTTATTTAGGGTGCGAGCTACTCATGTCGGCATTGTCCATTTATCATCAGTAAGTATGCCTCGTTCAACCATGCCACCAAGTCCTTGCATACCACCAGTATGTAATAATACAATACGTTCACCCTCACTAAAGTAATCTTGTGCAAGCAAGTCGAGCAAGGCAAGCACCATTTTTCCTGAATACACTGGCTCAAAGTCAACACCTGTTGCCTGATTAAATTCAAGTATGCGTTGAGCATCTTGAGGTGAAAACTTTGCGTAACCACCACGGTGAAAGTCAGTAAGTACTTGCCAGTTGTTATGCTTTTTTACTTGCGTGGGTAACAAGGTCTTTACTTCGTTAATAAGATACTCAGCACCCCTTAAAACGGCAATGCCTAGTAATTTATGTTCAATATCATAATGTTCCTTATCACCAGCAATTAATCCTGCTAACGTACCGCCACTACCAACGGGTGTCATCAAAGTATTAAAATTTATTTGCTGTTTGAGTTCGCTCATTACTTCGGCAACACCAGGAATTGCTAATGCATTACTTCCACCCTCAGGAATAACAAAATAATTGGGGAATTGTGCTTGTAGTTCTTCAATAAAATCAGCGTCATCGCGGCGACGATAGGTTTTTCTATCAACAAAGTGTAGCTTCATCCCCCAATGCCGTGCCCAAGTCAAGGTAAAATTATTGGCGTAATCGGTTTCACCCCGAATAACACCAATACAGGGAACACGTTGCTGGTAACAAGCAAAGGCAAGCGCATGGATATGGTTTGAATAACTGCCACCAAAACTTATCGCCCCTTTAAGGTGTGGTTGTTGTTTTATATATGCTAAGTTAAATTTTAATTTTCGCCACTTATTGCCAGAAATAATCGGGTGAATACTATCGTCTCGCTTTACTAAAACTTGTACTTTGTGGTGAACAAATAAAGGGTGTTGCAATAATTGAATGTTGGAAGGGATAGCCATAGTTATTAAAGTCAGAAAGTTGAGTTGAAACAGAAGTAATATACTAAAAAATAGGCAAAAATACTTGCAGCTTAAGGCTAATAAAGGATAATGTTAAAAGTACTTCTTTTAAATGCTTTTTAAGTGTTTTATATAAAACTTACAATTAAGAATAAGATAGCGCTAATTGATGTCTCTACTCACGCGGATAAGTCAGTTGTTTTCAAAACAACAATCAAATCAAATTATGGGCATTGCTTTGCAACAAGAGGCACTTACCTCTTGTTTAGTGCCTAAAATACAAAAATCAACTCAAAATAAAGATATTAAAATACCTCAGCCTTCTTGCATAAATACTCCTGTTGTTTTATCTGATTTTGCTAAAGCTATTGCCGCGCTGCACACAGATGAACCATTAAAAGGGCAATGCCATCTTGTGCTTAATGCTCAACAGTCACAAATTGTGCAAGTAGATAAACCAAATGTACCAGCCAACGAAATTATTTCAGCGTTGAAATGGCAAATTAAGGATTTAGTGAGTATTTCGCCTGATAATATGGTGGTAGATTATTTTGATGGTCCTTTACTTTCTGGCGGTAAAGAGAAAATTAACGTAGTTTGTGCGCCGTTAAATGAGTTAAAAAAACTTGTTGCCGCCATTAATAAAACCGATGCTGAAGTGGTAAGCATCATTACCGAAGAGTTTGCCTTTGCTAATTTGTTACCTGTACAAAACGACGCTTGTTTATTGGTGTGCCAACAGCCGAATGAAGAGATAACCTTGCTTATTGTCAAACAAGGGCAATTATATTTTCATCGTCGCTTACGTGGTTTTAGCCAAATAGCTAAAAAAAGTGAAGACGAGCTAACCATGACTATGATTGATGGTTTGGCGTTAGAAATTCAACGTTCATCTGATTACTTTGAGCGTCAATTAAAGCAAGCGCCAATTAAAACCATTAAAGTGTTATTACCTATGGCATCGGAAAGTTTTTTTGCCCGAAAATTAGCTGAAAACACCCATCTTGCTGTTGATTTATTAGCTTTGCCTGACATTTTTGAGCAATCTAAATGCAGAACGCATGCAGCAGCAATAGGCGCAACATTGCTTGAAACTCGGCTTGCTGAAAAAGAACAATTGCGAGCTCAGGAGTTAACTCATGTTAGTTAGTGGTCAAAATAAATATCAGATCAATTTATTGCAGGCAGAATTATTACCTGAAAAGGCTGCGTTAACCTTAAAGCGTGCCGTTATATTATGGGTACTGGTGTTAGCCTTGATGGTGGCTTGGGCTATCGATAGTCATTATACTCAACAATTTTTAGCAACAAAGTTGTCGATGGTGCAACAAGAAAATAGCAACCGCACTAAACAGTTAGAAAATTTAAACAATGCGCTAAATAATCGCAAGGTGAGTAGTGAATTAACCGAGCAACTTGAAACGATCAAACTGCTGATGATAAATAAGGGGGCTTTGCATACTAAGCTGACTAACCCCAATCAAACCTATGTTGCTGGTTTTGCTGCAGCCATGAAAGAATTATCTGAGATGCACCGTAAAGATATTCGCTTGCAAGCTATCCATATTAATAATGAGCAAATGACTTTTAGTGGTTTAGCATTATCGCCAGAAGCGGTACCAGCATGGTTAGCGGGCTTTGAAAACTCATTGTTACTATCAGGTAAATCGTTTGAGCATTTTAAATTATCAAAAAATGAGCAAAACATTACTGAGTTTGTCGTTAGCTCTAAGAATGCGCAGGAGATGCAACCATGAATGAGCAATGGCGAACATACAGTGAAAAATACTTGCAGTTAAGTGTTCGAGAGCAGTATTTGATTTTGTTGACGGGTTTAGTCATTTTGTTTTTTGTTGTCTTTCATTTTTTTGTTGACCCAACGTTGGTCGCCAACAAGCAAGCAAGTAGTAAAATTGACCGATTAACGAGCAGTAACTACTCATTGAAAAATTCAATTGCGGAATTAGAGGTCGCTTTACACAATGATCCTGACGAAGCAACGAGAAAAAAAATCGCTCAATTCGAAGTTCAGCTAGCTAAAGTTGATGCTAAATTACTGACCTTAACTTCAGACTTGATTAATCCTATTCAAATGCGCCACGCTTTGTTTGATTTATTAAAGCTTGAAAAAGGCGTGTCGCTATTATCTTTTGAACTGTTAGGTGCGCAACCTTTATTGGCCTTAGAAGGTCAAAGTAAGGACGCAAGCATATCAGTAAAGCAACAGGGTAAAGTAGGGAGGAATTTATATCGCCATGGTATAAAAATCAAATTGTCAGGTCGCTATTTCGAGCTACAACGTTATTTAAAGCAACTTGAGCTGCTGCCGTGGACGTTTTTTTGGCAAGACTTTAATTTTAAGTCAATAGAATATCCGAACAGTGAACTAGGCATTATTATCTACAGCTTAAGTACTAAAAAGGAGTTTGTTGGTGTTTAAATTAACTCAGCTAATATCACTTGTTACGGTATTTTTCAGCTTAAGTCTTTTATTTTCGGCAGCTGCTTACAGTGCTAAAGTTGACCCTACCGGGCCTTTTGGTCACCGTGGTTCATCATTACAAATGGCCACTGAAAAAAAGCTGGTTTTAGAGTCTATCATTCATGGTGATGGTATACATACCGTAGTCATTAATGGCAAGGTTATGAAGCTGAATGACACTATTGGTGGCTATAGATTAACGGCTGTAAATGATAAAAGTGTGGTGTTACGCAGTGATACTCAGCGTATTAAACTGCATGTTTTTAAAGAGAATATCGTTAACGTTAGTACCATCAAATAACGTGATAGCAAATAATGAGAATAATAAAAAGCCTATGAAACATTCAAAACTTAAAATAGCGTTATCTAGCTTGTTATTAGCTTTAACTGGCTGTCAAACAACACCCGATGCGCCTGTTGATATGAAAGACGGTTTAGATCTTGCTATCGAAGATACGCGTAAACTTAATGCTCCTAAACCGTTAACGCAAGTGCCAAACTCTGTACAAAAAGAGTTAATGCAACAAAATATGGCACAAGCTAAACAAGGCATGTTGAGTGAAAAAAGATTAGAGGTGTCAGCCATTTCTGTGGAGGCAAAAGATTTTTTTACCGCCATTGTTAAAGGCTCCGCTTATAGTGTAGCTATTCATCCTGATGTTGCTGGCAGTGTTTCACTAAGCTTGTCAGATGTTACCCTAACTGAAATGTTAGCCGTAGTGCAGGATATTTACGGTTATGATATTCGTGTTAACGGCAATATTATTCAGGTTTATCCTTCGGGTATTCGCACTGAAACCATTGCGCTGAATTATTTATTTTTAAAACGTTTTGGGAGTTCTAATACCACGATAAACTCTGGTGGTGTTTCAGAGAATGATCCTAATAATGGTAACAGCAATAACAGTAGTAATAACAACAGTAATAGTAACCGAAGTAGTAGCAATCAAAATAATCAGAGCAATCAAGGTAATAGCGGCATTAATCTCTATACTGAAAATGAATCTGATTTTTGGAGCGAGCTAAAAGAAACCTTAACCGCTTTTGTCGGCACCGATGATGGTCGCTCGGTTATTATTTCACCACAAGCAGGTTTAGTGACAGTGCGAGGCTTGCCAGCAGAAATTACCGCCGTTAAACGCTTTATTAAAGAAACTGAAACGCATTTGCATCGCCAAGTTATTATTGAAGCTAAAATCATGGAAGTTACCTTAAGTGATGATTATCAACAAGGTATTCATTGGAATGAAGTGTTAGGCAGCATAGGTGATACAGACTTCACTTTTGAAACTACAGGCAGTATTGCTGGTACTGTTATTTCTAATAAAGTTGGCGGTACCACATCATTGAGTTTTTCAGGTCCAGATTTTAGTGGCGTGATAAGTTTATTACAAACGCAAGGAAATGTGCAGGTACTATCAAGCCCAAGAATTACCGCGACTAACAACCAAAAAGCGGTAATAAAAGTGGGTGAAGATGAATATTTTGTCACTGAAGTATCGAGCACGACAACGACAGGCACCTCGACAACAACGACACCAGAAGTTGAATTAACCCCCTTTTTCTCAGGCATTGCTTTAGATGTAACACCGCAAATAGACGCAGAAGGCGGCGTTATTTTACATGTTCACCCTTCAGTGACCATAACGGAAGAGCAAAATAAAGTTATTCAAATTGGCACTCAGGAGTTAGTTTTACCGCTGGCACAAAGCCGGGTTAGAGAGTCTGACACCATCATTCGGGCAAAATCGGGCGAAATTGTGGTGATTGGCGGTTTAATTGAAACCTATACTATCGACCAAGAATCAAAAACGCCATTGTTAGGCGATATTCCATTTTTGGGTGAATTGTTTAAAAGTAAAAGCGAAAGCACACAAAAACGCGAATTAGTAATTTTGCTTAAACCAACTGTTATCGGCCAAGATACTTGGAAGTCACAATTACAGGACGCTCGTGCATTATTGAAAAAATGGTTCCCAGAGGAAGCAGAAGAAGATGTTTCTCAACAGTCGGGCATTAGTCAAAGTCATTAAAATAGCCGGTAACTTATGTACTTGTATCATTTTGGCTTAACTGAATTACCTTTTACGTTAACGCCAAACACTAACTTTTTTTTACCCCTAGAGCCTCATAATGAGGCGCTAGCAGTCTTAATGACAGCGCTGAAAACGGGCGAAGGTTTCATTAAAATTGTGGGCGAAGTGGGTACAGGCAAAACCTTGCTATGCCGTAAGTTACTTAACGAAATTCCTGAGCATTTTGTCACCGCTTATATTCCTAATCCTTATTTGAGCCCCGATGAATTAAGGCGTGCAGTAGCATTAGAGTTAGGTGTTAAACAAGCGCAGCGAATGTCAGCCCAATTATTAACACAGCGCATTCAAAATAGATTATTAGCATTACACACCAAAGGGCACTCTGTGGTGCTAATTCTTGATGAAGCGCAAGCTTTGCCTGCCGAGAGTTTAGAAGCATTACGATTGTTTACTAATTTAGAAACTGAAACTCGAAAATTACTGCAAGTGGTATTATTTGCTCAACCAGAACTAGATCAGCGCTTGGCACAAACTGAGTTTAGGCAATTACGCCAACGCATCACTTTTTCATATTTGTTGCGAGCAATGAATGCAAAAGAAGTGCAGCAATATATTCAACACAGATTGTATGTTGCCGGTTATAAAGGGGCGGCATTATTTTCAGCAAACTTGTGTAAAAAAATCACTAAGGCGACTAATGGTATACCGCGTTTGGTGAATGTACTTTGTCATAAAATGCTCATGTTGAGTTATGGTCAGGGGCACTATCAAATGACCCAAAAAGAGCTTGCGCTCGCGATAAAAGATACTGAAGCTGTATCAGCAAACAGCCTAGGTTATTTTAGTAATAATTACCTACTGGCCGTTTTGGGATTATTGTTGATAATGTCGAGTTATTTTGTTTTATCGTTTTTCTTAAACGCTAACTTATTTGGTGTTAACTTTTTAGGTGTCAGTTTATGAGTGTTATAAATCAAATGCTCAAAGATTTAGAACAGCGTACTCCTGAGCAAGGGCATGCGCCCAATGCTGTTATGGTGAGTAACAAGCCATCGACAGTGAAAACAATTGCTATCTCTTTAGTGGTATTGCTGAGTTTAAACGTGCTTGGCTTTTATGTTTGGGATTTACAAACTCGACTTTCAACCAGTGAATTAAAAGTTCAAGAAAATAGTGCGCAGCCAGTACCTAAGCAACAAACACTTAGCCAGCAAGTACCTAGCCAGCAAATAATTCGTCAATCATCAGCTGCGCCATTAGCCTCGGCAAAAAACAATACCAAGCAGAGCTTATCCCAGCAAAGCACAGCTAAGCAGGCAGTAGCTGTTAAGAATAATATTAAAAAAATTATAACCAAGCAATTCGTACCTGAGCCAACAACAGAAGTTGTAGTTAAAGTTTCGGAAAATAAAGCTTCAGCAAGCGAAGAACAGGAATTTTCCCCACAAAAGTTTTCTCAGCAAACATCTCCTCAGCAATTAATACGTAAGCCACTTAAGCCGACAGTCAAGGTTAATGAAAATGTCGCACCGCTGGCAGCACTGCCAAGTGTTAAAGCAAGCAAGATGAGTGTTTCACGTCGTCAATTAAGCACAAAAGAGTTAGTCACGCAAAAACTAGCCAGAGCGGAAAAAGCAATAAACGCCAATCAAATTACCAAGGCAGAAACATTATTTGAAGATGTGTTAATCATTCAGCCGAGTAATAAGCAAGCTCGAAAAAAGTTATCGGCATTATGGTTTGGCCGCAAGTCATATCAGCAGGCTGTTAACTTACTCTCTCAAGGAATTGCTTTAGACAAGCATGATAGTGAGTTGCGTATGCTCAAAGCACAAATACAATTACAACAAGGTCAGCATAAAGGGGCATATCACACCTTAAAAGCCTTATCAGACCTTAAGCAACAATATTATCAGGTAATGTTAGCCAATGTTGCCCAACAGGTTAACGCTTACGAAAGTGCTATAAAGGCTTATCAAATACTAATAAAAATGCAGCCTTACAGTGGTAAATGGCACTTAGGGCTAGCAATTGTGTACGACAAAAACAGCCAGTTTACTTTAGCTGAAAAAGAGTATGCGTTGGCATTAAGTAAAAGTGATTTATCAAGTGCATCAGCAGAGTTTGCCGCGCAGCGTATGCAAGCTTTAGGAGAATAATTGACATGGTAGCTCCCAAGTTAATAATGCGCCCAGTTGGAATGGCTGATTTGTTCGTTCAATTAGGCTTGCCTGATTTTTTAATATTATTTGGAGAATAAATAATATGGTAGCCCCCAAATTAAAAATGCGCTTAGGCGACCTGCTTGTTCACGAGCACATTATCACCAACGACCAGTTAATGCAGGCGTTAAACAGCCAAAAAACCACCGGCCGAAAGCTAGGGGATACCTTAATTGAACTCAGTTATTTATCCGAACGCCAGTTATTAAGTTTTTTAGCTCAGCAATTAGGGTTACCTTTTTTAGATATTAGCCAGCGCCGCATTGCTACCGAAACCGCTAGCTTATTAACAGAAGTTCACGCTCGACGTTTACGGGCACTTATTATAGAAGACCGAGGTGACTCTGTTTTACTTGGTATGAGCGATCCAGCTGATTTAAGCGCTATTGATCAGCTAGAGCAAATGTTAGCACCTAAGCGTTTAGAGTTAGCGGTAGTGATGGACTCACAACTTTTTGATGCTTTTGACGGTCTTTATCGCCGCACTGCCGATATAGAATCTTTTGCTAGCCAGCTTGAAGAAGAATATGAGCAGTCTTCAAGCTTTGATTTATCTACCTCATTTGTTGATGAAACTGGTGATGCCACCGTGGGTAAATTATTGCAATCGGTGTTTGAAGATGCCGTACAAATGCGCGCTTCAGATATTCATATTGAACCCGATGAAAATCAATTACGTATTCGTCAGCGTATTGATGGCGTACTGCAAGAAAATATTTTAAAAGAGAATAAAATTGCCTCAGCTATGGTACTACGTTTAAAGCTGATGGCAGGCTTAGACATATCAGAAAAACGTATTCCACAAGATGGTCGTTTTAATTTGCAAATAGCAGGGCATAACATTGATGTTCGTATGTCAACAATGCCAGTTCAGCATGGAGAGTCTGTGGTGATGCGTTTGCTTGATCAGTCGGCAGGTTTACTGTCTTTTGATCAAACAGGTATGCCTGACGATCTTATTAAACGTGTTCGCCATCAAATTACGCGCCCTCACGGTATGGTGTTAGTGACCGGCCCTACAGGGAGCGGAAAAACCACTACCTTGTATGCTGCCTTAAGTGAGTTAAATGATGCCAGTAAGAAAATAATTACCGTTGAAGATCCTGTGGAATATCGCCTACCTCGCATTAACCAAGTACAAGTTAATCCTAAAATTAATTTAACTTTTTCTAGTGTTTTGCGCACCGCGCTTCGTCAAGATCCTGATATTATGATGGTGGGAGAAATGCGTGATCAAGAAACCGTAGAAATTGGCTTGCGTGGTGCATTAACGGGTCATTTAGTGTTATCAACTTTGCATACCAATGATGCTATTACCAGTGCTTTGCGGTTAATGGATATGGGCGCAGCGGGCTTTTTGGTGGGCAGCTCATTACGAGCGATTATTGCTCAGCGTTTAGTACGTAGAGTATGCGAACATTGTGCGGAAGATTATACGCCAGATGGGCAAGAATTATTGTGGCTAACCCATTTGGCTGGCGAACAAGTTAACACCACTAGGTTTATTCATGGCCGAGGTTGCCAGTCATGTCAATATACCGGCTATAAAGGTCGAGTGGGTGTTTTTGAATTGTTAGAAATGAATGAAGCCATGATGTCAGCATTAAAACGTGAAGACAGTGAAGCATTTACCCAACTGTCAAAAGCCAATCCTAGTTTCACGCCATTGGCTAATGCCGCTTTTGATTATGCCGCACAAGGTGTAACCACAGTAGAAGAAGTACTACGTCTAGTTGAAACAGTGTAGGCGTATAGCATCGTGAGAAATTATTCGCGCAAGAATGCAGGGCGCATATTCTTCTATCTGCGCTTGCAAAAGAGGCATAAAATATGGCAGCATTTAAATATATAGGCCGTGACGGTAGCGGCAGTCAGGTGAAAGGCACGATCGAAGCCGTCAGCACTTCGGCTGTGGCTGAGCAGTTATTTAGAAAAAATATTACCCCAGTCTCGATTACGGCTGAACAGCAAAAAGACAGTGGCAGCCTTGCCAGTAAAGATGTTCGAGAAATTTTTGGTTTAACGCATGTCTCTCTTGATGAATTAATCATTTTTTCACGGCAAATGTACGCCTTAATGCGCTCTGGGGTTCCCATTTTGCGTGCTATTAATGGCATGGCAGAATCTAGCACATCGTTGTCATTGAAAAAAACCTTGGTTGATATTAGTAACCAGCTAGAAGGGGGCTACACCTTATCCTCAGCAATGAATCAGCACCCGAAAGTTTTTGGCTCTTTATTTGTGTCTCTAATTCACGTCGGTGAAAATACTGGCCAATTAGAAGAATCATTTTTAAAACTAACGACTTATTTAGAGCGAGAGCAAGCGACCCGAAAACGTATAAAAACAGCATTACGTTATCCAACTATGGTCTTAATAGCGGTTTTTTCAGCCTTAGTTATTTTAAATATTTTTGTTATTCCAACCTTTGCCAATATGTTTGCTAAGTTAGGCGCAGATTTGCCCCCTATGACTAAATTCTTGATCGCTAGCTCCAGTTTTTTTACTAACTTTTGGCCGTATATGATATTCGCGGGTGTGTTTAGTTATTTTGCCTTGCGCCAAGCGCTCAAAACAAAAAAAGGTCTCTATCGCTGGGATAGGTATAAAATTAAACTTCCTATCATTGGCAGTATTATCGAACGTTCAATTTTAGCGCGTTTTTCCCATAGCTTTGGCATTATTCTTAAAGCGGGTGTTCCTATGACAACCGGACTAACCTTAGTAGCTGATGCGGTTGATAACTCATTTATGAAAGAAAAAATTCTTGCCATACGTCAATCCATAGAAAGTGGTGAAAGTTTATTACGCTCCGCCACTGCTAGCACTTTGTTTACCCCTCTAGTCATACAAATGATTGCGGTAGGTGAAGAAACGGGTCGTGTTGACGAGCTTTTAAAAGAAGTGGGTGATTATTATGAACGTGAAGTTGATTACGATTTAAGTACCCTTACTGCTAGAATTGAACCTTTGTTATTAGTTGTTGTTGCCGTTATGGTGCTAGTGCTTGCGCTAGGCATATTTACCCCGATGTGGGATATGGCGTCAGCCATGCAAGGTAGGTAATAGGTATCTTTGCTATGGCCAATAACAGTGATAAAAAAGAAAAATCATTAGCAGAGTTTGTGGTAATTATTGTGCTTGTTGGCGTGCTAATGAGCGTGTTTATCAATGATTTTATTAAGCAAGAAACCCACTTTAGTGAAACGGGTTTTAAAACGCTAGCTCAGACTTTTACTAGCAAGGTCGCAACAATACATGCTCAGTGGTTGATGGACAAACAGCCGCTCGTGGTTGAGCTTGTTTCGCTAGATAGTTCAGAAAAACAGTTGATTACAGTAAATGAGTTAGGTTGGGTCAATGTTAAGCAAGCCCCATTGATGTGCGAACAAATCTGGCAATTAGTGATGAGCACGCCGTTAAGCTTTATGAAGCAGTCTATTACGGCCATAGAAATTCGGCACTTCTCGGCGCAGCCGCCACAAGGTGTCAGGTTAGTATGTCGTTATATGTTATCTAGCGGCGCATATTTTGACTATAATCAAGGTAACGGCAGAGTTAGCGCAGTAGTAACAGTAGAGAGTTTTAAATAAGTGGACTATTTTTGTAATTTTGGTGTTAAGTAAGTGACTTAGTAAATAAATCACTGTTACAATCGTTTTAAGCGTATAGGCGCAAGAGGTTGCTATGAAACAAAGAATGAAACAAAGAATGCAGCAGAAAATAAATAAGGGAACCAATATGAAGAAACAAGTAGGTTTTACCTTAATTGAATTAGTCATTGTGGTGGTAATTTTAGGCTTTTTAGCGGTAACGGCCATTCCTAAGTTTTTAGATCTAACTGAGCAAGCTAAACAGGCGAATATTGAAGGTATGGCCGGTGGTTTTGCCACGGGGGTTTCTTTAGCTAGAGCGCAATGGGAAGCAGAGGCTCGTCCAACGGAAAATAGTATTAACCGTATTGATTATGACGGCACGGAATTGTTTTTAACAACGCCTTCAGCTGTTAATCTAACTAACATTAGACCAGGTTATCCAACAGGTATTAATGCAGATAATGCTGACGGTACTGCTATGGCAGCAGCAGATTGTATTGAAGTATGGCAAGGTATTCTTGCACAACCACCCACAATTACCGCAACCATTGCCGATTTAAATGATAACAGCATGAACTATTTTGTTAGTGTGGCAAATAACCAGTGCCAGTTTTTTCTCAAAGAAACCTTGGATCAAGACACTGATGGTTTATACGTGACACCAGCAAATACTTCGGTAGGCAATAATTTTACTTACAACAATGCTAATAGTTCTGTGGTTATAAATATTAATAATAACTAGCACTAATGAACAATCATTAATTAAAGATCATTAATTGAAAGTAACGAAACAATTTTTTAAGTATAAATTTTAATATAAATATAAGAGACAGGAAATACTATGAAGCGTTTGAATAATTTAGCCCTTACTTCGGGTAAGAAGCAACAGGGTTTTACCTTAATTGAATTAGTTGTTGTTATCGTCATTTTAGGTATTTTAGCGGTAACGGCTGCACCTAAGTTTATTGATTTACAAGGGGATGCAAGAGGAGCAACAATTCAAGGAGTGAAGGCTGCTATAGAAACATCTACTTCAGCTATTCATGCTAAAGCCTTAATTGTTAATAAGCTTGGTTCAACAAAAACTACAGTTACGGTGAATGACAATGTTGTTATTGATGTAATTAATGGTTGGCCAACTAGTGCTAAAACAAATACATGGGATAAGTTGTTGGATATTGATAGTAATGAATTCACTGTAATAGAAGATGCAACTAAAATTCCTGATGCACAAGATGGTATTGTTTACATTTTTCCTGCGAATTCAACTTTAACCACATCGGCTTCAGTTGTTACTTCAGCATGTTATGCTATTTATAATGAGTCGGCTTCTAGTAATATTAAGCCCAGTATTAGTGTTGTCATTACTGGTTGTTAACATTGTTATTATGAAGAAAAAGGGGAGCTAAGCTCTCCTTTTTTGCTTTTGATATTTAACATTTATTTTAAATTGATTTAGGATAGTGACGGATTTAAATAGTTATTTAGTCATTATAATAAAGCAGCCACAGTAGAGAATACCAAATGAATAGTAAAGGATTTACCTTAATCGAATTAGTGGTAGTCATTGTTATTTTAGGTATTTTGGCCGTAACGGCAGTGCCCAAATATATAAATTTAAAAGCGGATGCCCAAACGTCAACTTTACAGGGTGTAAAAGCAGCGATGGAAGGGGTCTCGGCGCTGGTTTATAGTAAATCACTGGTGGCGGGAAATCATAATGAAGCCTCTGCAAGTGTAGACATAGCTGATGGCGTCAGTATCTCTATAGGATACGGACGGCCTACCATTTCAGTGAATGATTGGCGGGATGAGTTACTTGAGATTGACTTAACGGTATTCACCGTAACTAGCACCATAGATAGTGCCGTTGTCGTGTATCTAGCTGAGAATGAAGCCCCTTTAGTCTCTCAACAAGCTTGTCTTTCGTATTATCGTGCCCCCGATAATGCCGGGGATAAACCTATAATAGGTACTAATCCTTGTATTTAGTGAGGTAGCTATAGACAGTGAATTATTCGCAATTTTTTTTAAATCATAAGCATGCTGGTTTTACTTTAATAGAGTTAACAATCACTATTATTTTGATCTCAATAATGGCAGTAACGGTATTGCCAAAATTTTTCCAGTCTAATGACTTTGAAGAATACACTTATCGTGATGAGTTGATGAGTAAACTCAGAGCAATTCAATTGCGATCAATGCAGCAAATCGATAATAGTACCTGCCGAACTATTCAAGTAACGTCTAATGAAATCGGTTTATTAGCAACTGATTTTGACCCCGATGCTATTAATATTTGTGAAACAAGCTACGCAGGAGAAACCACCACAGTAACTATTGAAGATAATCATAGTGCTAGTTTTACGGTTACTGAAAGTTTAAGCAGTTTTTCGTTTTCTCCACTAGGAAAACCTGTCGGCTGCACCCCTGTAGATACATGTAAAATAACAATAACCATAACTGGTGAAAGTGGATTGACCGTTGAAATTAATCAAGAGGGCTATATTCATGCGCCTTAGTCATTCTTTTGTTTATCAGTTAAATAAAGGTTTTACCCTAATAGAAACCATTGTTGGCATTGTGGTGTTATCGCTGTCGTTTTCTATTCTAACTACCTTAATTTATCCACTGTCTGAGCAAAGCGCTGATCAATTACATCAAATAAAAGCCGCGGAGTTAGCACAATCTGTGCTCAATGAAATTCAGCATAAAGCTTTTGATGAAAATTCAGATATGGCCGGTGGCCTAGTTCGCTGTGGCGAAGCTGGTGCCGATGATTGCTCTACTGTTATGGCAGCAGAAACTGGCGAAACAAGAGCAACGTATGATGATGTTGACGATTACAATAGCTTGCCAGCAGGGGAAGTTAAAGACTCACAAGGGCAAACATTGAATTTATACACTGGCTATTCAATGAGCATTAGTGTTTGTAACGACGCTAACTATGACGGTAGTTGTACAGGTAATACATCAACCGCTAAATTAATTACCGTCACTATCACTACCCCGACCGGTTTTGTTTTAAACTTTTCAACCTATCGAGCTAATTTTTAATGAAACCGTTAATGACAAAAAAGTCAGCAGGCTTTACGCTTATTGAAATGATAACGGTTATTGTTATTTTAGGCGTACTCGCCGCCGCAACAACCAGCTTTATAAAGTTTGCCACACAAATTTATACTGAAACAACCACAAGAGATCAGCTCGTATCTTCGGCACGTTTTGCTATTGAGCGGCTCAATAGAGATGTTAGAAATGCACTGCCTAATAGTTTAATTATAATTGGCTCGTGCTTGAGGTTTACTCCTATTCTAGAAAGTACCATTTATGTCGATATTCCAGTTGTGCCTGAAGACGCTAGCAATACTATTGAGGTTATAGAATTTGATGAAAGCTTTGATAGCAATTGGAGTGCGGTTGTTTATCCATTAAATACTGACGATGTATATATTGCTAGCGAAAACAAAGTTTACGGTGTTAGTAGTATGAGCCTAACAGGTGATGTACGGGTAATTACTTTAGGCGATACGGATGTTCACTTTACTGAAGACTCACCAACACAGCGGCTTTATTTTATTAATGGTACTATTGATTATTGCTTGCAAAACAATCAGTTATTAAGAACCGATTCACAACTAAACAGTAATGTATTAATGGCAGAAGATATTTCGAGTATTAATAGTTCATTTGAAGTACAAGAAGCGACTTTACTTCGTAATGCTATGGTGCAAATACATTTTCAATTTGAAAAAAATAATGAAACAGTCACCTTTACTAATGAAATACAGGTGTTAAATGTTCCATAAGCGCATGATAAAATTAAAAATGACCAATCGCCAGCAAGGTAGTGCGCTTGTCATCGCCATTTTTATTATTGTGGTCATGACGTTATTAGGTGCCTCTTTAGTTAAAATGACAAGCTCTAATGCCGAAACTATTGTGTATGAAGTATTAGGTACTCGAGCTTATCAAGCCGCCCAAACGGGAGCGCAGCGAAAAATGAGTGAAGTATTTCCTCTGTCTGGTAGTGGTTCATGTTCAGTAAATAGCAACTATAATGATTTTGCTGCAGTCTCGGGGTTAGAAAACTGCCAAGCCTTAGATGTTGATTGCGTAATAGATGCCACTATTGATGAGGGAACTGTTGATGAAGTCACCTATTATACTATCACTAGCATTGGGCAGTGCAGTGTTGCGGGTGTAGTCACATCAAGGATGATCGAAATAAAAGCCAGAAGTTTATAGTGTCTGCTTTTTTTACGGTGCAATAATTTATTTAAAAAATACTTTTATAATGAATTGAAAATGTTAATTAAATTATTGTTGGCTTGAATTATGCTTAGTTGTATTTATTGTAATGTTGTTTTTCATTTTTATGGGGTTTTAAATGGCTAAGTTTGTACTAGCGTTTACTTTTATCATGTCACTTGTTTCTTCTAATATGGTTAATGCGACCCTAATAACAGATTCTTCTTTGTTAACCTCTGATCACTATGTTACTTACGAAGGCGACGGTGTCATCATAGACTTTGCTTGGGCTTCTCCTGTGAATGTTGAGTATTGGGGAGATTCTGATTTAGATACAACCAATAGACTATATGCACCAGAACTTCACGAAGGTTGGAGTTATGCAAGCGACAGTGATGTTGATATTTTATTTGCTAACTTTACTCTTGACGATTTTTCAAATGGTGACGGCACTTATATTCAAGCCGTATCATTTTGGAATAGCGTTTTTGATGATATAGTTTTAAGAATAAATGTTGGCGGCGTTGACGTTGTTTTTGATGGTAACCTTCTTGATTATGTGCCTGCTAAGGTGAGCGGTGAATGGGCTTCTTCAGGCGTAGATGGTAGCCAAATTATAGGCAGCGCTAACGAAACTTTTTACGTAAGAACAACCATAACTAACAATCCGGCACCCATTCCAGAGCCTTCAACTTTAATGGTTTTTGCGCTTGCTATCATTGCATTAGCAAGTAAAAAACGTTTATTTAGTTAAACGGTAATGAATATTTAACAGAATCCTTGCTAAGCCTCGCCATTGCGGGGCTTTTTATTTGCATGTTTAAACACTTAGCGCTACCTTTGCTTTATGAATATAGAATTAATTACTGTTAGTAATATAACCATTCAAGTTGAAGCGAAAAATTTATGATGTTTGCTCGTATACCCATTTTATTATTTGTATTTTTCTCTTTGCCTCTAAGCGCTGCTGATGACTGTTTAGATATTTTCTCTTCTGCTGAAAACGGCAATACCTCATTTGCACTGACCCCACTAGTGAGCTCTGGCACACATGATATTGACGAGAATAACAACTACACGCTGACTCTAGCTGCAGGCCAAAATCATGATTATGATAGCATCAAAGCGAATAATGATTTTACGTTGAATGTAACAGGATCAGGCACTGCACGATTGCATTTGAACGGTAGCTTAGAATTAAAGAATGGTGCTCGAATTAATGCAGGAGGTAACCCTGAAGATTTAGTTATTTATATTAACGGTAATATAGTTATTAATAATAACGCGGTAATAAATGCCCTTATTTGGACCAATGGCAATATTGAAATTAATAACAATGGTACAACTACTGGTGCTTTAAGTGCCAATGGTAATATAATTCTAGGTAGTCATAGTACCAGTTATGATCTGGATGCTATTAGCGTTGCTGATTTTTCAGGTATGTGCAATGCGCCAATTGTTACAATAGATCACTTTGAAATTACTCATGATGGTCAAGGGTTAACGTGTGAAGCTGAAAACATTACCATAAAAGCCTGTGCTGATGCCGCTTGCACCACCCTAAGTACAAACATCACCGACGTGCAGTTATCAATAAACGGCACGCTTAATAAAACCGTCACTGTTTCAGGTGGCAGCACTGATACCAATTTTTCTTATACTGATGTCAGTACAGCAACGTTAAGTTTAGATCAAACCTACGAGTGCGCGAATGGCGGCTCTACAAGTTGTGATGTTGTTTTTGCTGATGCAGGCTTTCGGTTTTTATATGGTACAGCAGAAGCAACAAGTATTGATAATCAAACTAGCGGTGATGACTTTGCGGGTATAGTGACATTGCAAGCAGTTAAAGATGTTGATGGAGTTTGCACTGGCCTATTCACTGGTGATAAAGAGGTTGAATTATCTCAACAAAATATTGCTCCGGATGGAATAACAGGATTGAGTTTCAATGTTAATGGCAATTCAATTGCCAAGTATCCAACTTATACATCTGATATGACACTTAATTTTGGCGACGACAGTAAGGCAACCATACTAACTCCTGTTTATTTAGACGCGGGTCAAATTCGTTTACATGCTAAATATGACGTTGATGATGTTAGTTTAGTTGGCAGTAGTAATGATTTTTGGGTGAGCCCTGCAAAATTAATAGCCACAGTTAAGTCAGAAGGTGCAGATATTAATGGTAATACAGATAGTTCAGATACAATACATAAAGCTGGGCAAGTTTTTGATTTTACCGTAACAGCATATAACTCTATTGGCATAACTGCTGCCAATGTTACGGCTAATTATATTCCTAATGATATTCAACTATTGTTAACGCGAACAGGGCCAACAGCAGGTGGGGTTGAGGGTGTTTTGAATTATGGTAATGGCACCATACCTAGTGCTCTTGCAATTAATGCAATATACCAAAGTGTTAATTTAACTACTTTTAGTTCAGGTATTTCTTCGACGAGCAATACCTCATATTCTGAAGTTGGCTTGCTAAATCTTGATTTGCAAGATATTGATTATGCTTACTCAGGAAATATTATACTAGGTGGCTCTATTGTAGGTGACACTATTGATATCGGTCGCTTTATTCCTGATCACTTTGATCAAACTGTACCTTCAAATGGGCATGGTAGTCTAGTAGTTAACCATGGAAACCTAGGCGACGTTTGCTACCTAAACACGACTTTTGCTTATACCGGGCAAGTATTGCTGAGTGATGCAGCGAAAGGGGCTATCTCTTATTTTGTTAATCCTGTCGTTGAGTTAACAGCAAAAAATGTACAAGGCGCAACAACCAAAAATTATACTGAAGCTAATTATATGAAACTTAATGCTGCTGCTAACTTTATTGTTGCTCCTACAGCTGATTCAACTATCACAGGAAAAGATGCCAACCTTTTACCATTGATGGCAGATATGTATGCAGGAACCGTCAGTCATAACGGGCTTGTGGCAGGCGAGCCTGAATTTGATATTTCACTTGCTGATGGCGTTTTGCATTATGAATTGGCAGACGATGATAATTTTGTTTATAGCCGAAATGAAAATTCAGAAGTCAATGCTCAAGAGAATGATATCTATTTTATTATTGACCAAGATAATTTTGTTGATAGCGATGGTGTCGGTATTGCTGATCCTGAAAATATTACTGAAACAACAGGTATCAACCTTCGCTTTGGTCGGGCGTATCTTGAAAACAGCTTCGGCCCTGAAACCTCAAATTTGCCACAACCATTTTTAATACAATATTTAAATGCTAGCGGTAGCTATGTAATAAACGATCAAGATAGTTGTACTAATTTTGACGCCAGTGAGTTCACACTCACTTCTGGAACGCTAGATGAAACAGAGACTGGTGTTAATGCTGTTACTGGCCAGCTTGAAAGTGGTGAAACTAGGCTTATGCTATTAACTGCTCCAGGTGCAGGAAATCAAGGAACGATTAACGTTGAATATGATATTTATGATTGGCTAAAATACGATTGGGACTGGAATGGTGTTGATGCAAAGGAATTTAATCAAGACCCATCAGCCATTGCAACCTTTGGGATATTCCGGGGTAACGACAGAATAATCTATCAACGAGAAGTGCATTAGTGACCCGTAAAAGAAGTTACGAGTGACTAACACACTATACGGTCAGTATGTTTTCTTCGAAACCATTAATAAAATAATCCGTCTTGAATACGAATCGCTCAGTTGTCCTGAAATCTGCATTTTGAAGTAGCTTGAGTATAAATAGTCAGGTATGATTGTTCGATCTGTTATTCAAATAGTTTCTCGCTCTAACTTTTGCGCTAATGAAGTCGCATTTTCACAGGACATTTCGAGCTTATGTTTAAAAAATTACGCGGTATGTTTTCTAACGATTTATCAATCGATTTAGGTACAGCTAATACTCTTATTTATGTTAAAGACCAAGGTATTGTATTAAACGAACCTTCTGTTGTCGCTATTCGTCAAGACCGTTCAGGTGGCTCGAAAAGTGTTGCTGCTGTCGGTACTGCGGCTAAGCAAATGTTAGGTCGTACGCCGGGTAATATTGAAGCTATTCGTCCAATGAAAGATGGCGTTATTGCTAACTTTTTTGTCACCGAAAAAATGTTGCAGCATTTTATCAAACAAGTACACAGCAATAACTTTTTACGTCCTAGTCCTAGGGTTTTAGTATGCGTTCCTTGTGGTTCGACCCAAGTAGAACGTCGTGCCATTCGTGAATCTGCCATGGGAGCAGGTGCTCGAGAAGTGTATTTAATTGACGAACCCATGGCCGCAGCCATTGGTGCTGGCATGCCAGTATCAGAAGCAACTGGCTCTATGGTTGTTGATATTGGTGGTGGTACAACCGAAGTCGGTATTATCTCATTAAATGGTGTGGTGTATTCATCATCAGTGCGCATTGGTGGTGACAAGTTTGACGAAGCGATTATTAACTATGTGCGTCGTAACTTTGGCAGTTTAATTGGTGAAGCGACAGCCGAGCGTATCAAACATGAAATTGGCTCAGCTTACCCCGGTGAAGAGCTAATAGAAATTGAAGTGCGTGGCCGTAACCTTGCAGAAGGTGTACCACGTAGCTTTACTTTAAACAGTAATGAAATTTTAGAAGCTTTACAAGAACCATTAACCGGTATTGTTAGTGCTATCATGGTGGCGTTAGAACAATCACCACCAGAGCTAGCCTCAGATATTTCTGAGCGCGGTATGGTATTAACTGGCGGTGGCGCTTTATTAAGAGACTTAGATCGCTTATTAATGGAAGAAACAGGCATTCCTGTGGTTGTGGCGGAAGACCCGTTAACTTGTGTAGCTAGAGGTGGCGGTAAAGCCCTAGAAATGATAGATATGCATGGAGGAGACTTGTTTTCGTATGAGTAAGTCGCCTACGAATAAAACCCTACAGCTTAGAAAATGTTCTTTATATGGTTTGTAACCATAGCTAACGACTCAAACCTAAATGCTCGTAACCCGTAACTGGTTTTTATGAACCCAATTTTTAAACATGGTCCATCCCCACAGTACCGACTTGTTTTGGTACTTTTTTGCTCTGCTTCATTGATTTTTTTCGATCATAAAATGGCTAGCTTTGAATCAGTACGAGGCTACTTGCAGTCTTTGGTTAGTCCTTTGCAATACATTGCGAATACCCCGAAGCAAGCCATGACTTGGGCATCGGAAAATTTAACAACTCGCCAACAGTTAATGACCGAAAATCACCAATATCGTTTAAATGAGCTCGCCTTTCATGAGCAAGGTATACAGCTTGAAATCATCAAACAAGAAAATGCGCGTTTACGCACATTATTAGCTTCACCATTGCGTAGTGATATTAAAAAAATGGTTGCTGAAGTGCTGGCTGTTGATAGCGATCCTTACACACATCAGGTTGTTATAAACCGCGGTGCTAATGATGGTGTTTATGAAGGGCAAGTAGTCCTTGATGCCCAAGGCATTGTTGGGCAAATTCTACATGTGGGACAAACTAGTTCTAGAGTTATTTTGATCACTGATATTTCTCATGCGGTTCCCGTTAGAGTAGAGCGTAATGGTTTAAGATTACTAGCATCGGGTAGTGGTCGTATTGACCGATTAATTCATAATTTTGTCCCCCACAGCGCTGATATTAAAACTGGAGATATGCTAGTGAGTTCTGGTTTGGGGGGGAAATATCCAGAGGGTTACCCTATTGCAACGGTTTCTTTTGTGAGCCAAGATGAATCCAGAGAATTTGTCAGTGTTTATAGTGTACCAATAGCCCAAATTGATCGACTACGATATTTACTTCTGCTTTCGGATAAGAAACAACAAAGTATTTTCGCCCCTAAAGCTCAATCAAAACAAAAGGCAGCACAATAATGTTTGCTCATAATGGCATTATCGTTATTTTTACGCTGCTAATTGCCTTAATGGCAAGCATTATGCCCTTGCCATTAAGTGTTGATGCATTTCGTCCTGATTGGGTGTTAATTGTTTTAATATATTGGACCATGGCACTCCCCGGCCGTGTTAATATTATGACCGCATGGATTATGGGCTTTTTACTTGATGTGCTACTTGGCTCTGTATTAGGTGTTCATGCCGCGGCAATGGCGATAGCCATTTATATTGTTGCAGAGAGTTTTCAAAAAATTAGAAACTTTTCTGTTTGGCAACAAGCCCTGATTGCGGGGGTTTTGGCTGCTTTGTATCATTTAGTGGTTTTTTGGTTGCAACGATTTTTAATTGATGTGGTTTTTCTAACCAGTTATTTATACCCGGTAATCACCTCAATTATTTTATGGCCTTGGATGTTTTTATTGTTGCGAAAGGTTCGTCGGAACTTTTCGATCAAATAATATTTACCACTGAGGTGCTATGCACTACACCGAGAATAAGAAAGCCTCAGTGTAGGCTCGGGAGCTCTCTGCAGAGCATTGCGGCTCGATGGTGAACAGTGACATGTTTTTTAAACAATAATTGAATTAGTAATTGAACAAATAATAATGAAAAAACTTGTACTTGCCTCTCAATCACCTCGACGACAAGCACTGTTAAATCAGTTAGGCTATCGCTTTAGCATTTTAGCAGCTGATATTGATGAAACCCCTTATTTTGATGAAAAACCTCACGATTATGTGTTACGCCTAGCCGTACAAAAAGCGCAAACCATTTTCGAACAACTCCCCGTACAAAAACAAGCCGATACCTTAGTGCTAGGTGCTGATACTTGTGTGGTTAATAACGGGAAAATATTAGGTAAACCCGAGGATGAAAAACAATGCCTTACAATGTTGAGGCAATTAAGCGGCAAAAGTCATCAAGTATTAACCAGTATTGCTATCGTTGGTGCTAATATTGTAAGCAAAGAATTAGTCATCACACAGGTCAATTTTAAGTCATTGGTGACGACTGAAATTCAGTATTATTGGCAAACAGGTGAACCCTGTGACAAAGCAGGCTCTTATGCTATTCAAGGTATAGGAGGGCAATTTGTTACTAGCATTAATGGCAGTTATTCTGCCGTCGTTGGCTTACCTTTGTATGAAACGTCACAAATGCTGGCGAAATTTGGCTTGCCAACCAGTATTCAAGTGAATAGTTAACGAGTTTAGAACTACAGCAAGGATCAAAAATACAATGAGTAGTGAGTTATTAATTAATGTTACCCCGAGTGAAACGCGCGTTGCGTTAATCGAAAACGGTTCCCTGCAAGAGGTGCATATAGAGCGTGAAGCAAAACGGGGTATAGTAGGTAATATTTACTTAGGGAAAGTGATCCGAGTATTACCCGGTATGCAAGCCGCTTTTGTAGATATCAATTTAGATAAAGCCGCATTTTTGCATGCTTCAGACATCAATTCTAAACTCATTTTAAAAGAAGAAACTGAGCAAGTACCTGATATTCGTGCCTTAGTGCATGAAGGGCAACATATTATGGTGCAAGTGGTTAAAGATCCGCTTGGCTCAAAAGGGGCTCGTTTAACAACTGACATTACCATTGCCTCTCGTTACCTAGTATTAATGCCTCATACTAGCCATGCAGGAATTTCGCAGCGCATTGAAGATGTTGCAGAGCGTAAGCGTTTAAAAGGGATTATCAATCCTTATTGTGATGAGCAGCAAGGCTTTATTGTTCGTACCGCAGGTGAAGGCGCTGGCGAGCAAGAGCTAAAACATGATGCAACATTTTTACGTCGAGTATGGAAAAAGGTTCAAGAGCGCAAACAACGTCAACAAGTGAAAATGCCACTTTACCAAGATTTGTCATTGTCTTTACGGGTACTAAGAGATTTTGTTGGTATGGAGTTTGAGCGTATTCGCATTGACTCTAAACTCACTTATGAACAGTTACGCGCCTTTAGTGAAGAGTTTGTGCCTGAGCTAACAAACGTTATGGAGTATTACCCAGGTGAACGACCTATTTTTGATTTGTTTTCAGCTGAGGTAGAAATTCAGCGGGCATTACATCGTAAAATTGAGTTAAAATCAGGTGGTTATTTGATTATTGATCAAACTGAAGCCATGACCACCATTGATATTAATACTGGCGCTTTTGTTGGTCACCGTAATTTAGAAGACACCATATTTAGCACCAATATTGAAGCAACTCAGGCTATTGCTCGTCAACTAAGGTTGAGAAATTTAGGTGGTATTATTATTGTTGATTTTATTGATATGCATAATGACGATCATAAGCGTCGGGTGCTCAGTAGCTTAGAAGTGGCTATGTCGAAAGATCACGTAAAGCACAGTGTTCATGGCTTTTCATCGCTTGGTTTAGTTGAGATGACACGTAAACGAACTCGCGAAAGTTTAGGGCATATTTTATGTAGTGAGTGTCCTGTGTGTACTGGTCGTGGTAATCTAAAAACGGTGGACACGATTTGTTTTGAAATATTACGTGAAATTGTCAGAGTAAACCGAGCCCACGATGCTGACAAATTTATTGTTTATGCCTCTTCTGCGGTGAGTGATTTTTTAGTGAATGATGAATATCATAACCTTGCTGAAGTCGAAGTATTTATTGGTAAATCTATCAAGGTGCAAACAGAAACTATGTACTCGCAAGAGCAATTTGATGTGGTAATGATGTAGTGGTATTGCCGCTAATCTTTATTGCATAAAGGAAAATAAGTATTAATGTCTGTTACAAGCGTATCAAATCGTTGGTTAAACCGTTTATATAAAATACTGGCTATTTTACTGGTATTGTTTGCGGTATTGATCAGTGCGTTTCGCTTGTTTTTACCCTATGTTGAACATTATCGTCAGGGCTTTCAAGATTATATTAATGAAAGCAATCAAACCGATGTTGTGATTGGCGGTTTAGGTATGAGTTGGCAACGTTGGGGGCCAACGATTGTAACCAAGCAAATTACCCTGCTTGATAATGATGATGCCTATATCTATATCGAAAATCTTGAAATGCAAATAGATTTTTGGTCATCTATTACTCAGCAGCGTTTAGTGTCTAGTAATTTAATTTTAGACGGTGCTCAGTTTACACTAAAGCAAGGAACATGGGGCGGCAAAGAGCCTGCAAAGCAAACAAAAGCAGTTACCACAGATAATAAAGCTTTTAGTAGCTTTAAAAAAATTACTTCAATTTTTTTAAATCGCTTAAATCAATTTACCCTGCGCAATAGTCATCTTACTGTTTATAACCAAGGCTTTGAGCGAAATTTCCGCGTTAGTAATTTGCAGTGGGATAACCAAGGCAATCGCCATTTGGCGCAGGGTAATATTGCTGTTAATGAACTAAGTAGTAATAATTTAACCTTAAAAATTGACCTGGAAGGTAACTCAATTGACGAATTGAATGGGCTAATGTATCTCGAAGCCAATCATCTTGATATTACTCCTTGGCTTGATAATGTTTTAGCGTTAGACAATGATAAAACCAAGGCGGATATTGGCTTTTCTACTTGGTTAAAAATCAATGATGGCAAGATCGAGCGGTTACAAATCGCGTTACACGATAACAAAATTAGTTGGCAGGACAAAAAAGGTCAGCATAGCTTGGCATTAAGTGCTGGTCAATTATTGCTGGTAAAAGGCGAGTCACCCGAGAGCTTTCAGCTTTTTAGTACACCGTTATTGGTGCAATTTAACCAACAAGATAAACAAGAATTTAATGTGCAAGTGCACAAAGCCGGCGAAGATTTTTCGGTTTATTTATCAGCTTTCGATTTAGCTCTAATTAGCCAACTCTCACCATTATTTATTAATGAACAAAACAGCCGAGAGCTCGTCTCTCAATTGAATATAGCGGGTGAGGCGCGTGAGCTATACTTGAAAAAAAGCGCTGGAAATATTCAAGCGTTAGCCAGTTTTAGTGATGCTTCAATGGAGTATAGCCAAGGTATCCCGGGGGTGAAAAACCTGTCTGGACAACTAAGCTTTACTGAAAATAATTTGCACCTTGATTTATTAGCTCAACAAGGAGAATTAGATTTTAAAACGCTTTTTGTTGCGCCTATTGTTTATCAGTCGTTGAAGGCTAATGTCGATTTAAGCTTTGCTGATCATGTTTCAGGTCAACAGGGATGGCAATTACAGATTAATGAAATTGATGTAATTTCGCCTGAGTTAACCATAAGTGCTGATTTAGCGCTCAATGGAGAAGCAGACGGCGAAACAACAATGTCACTACTCGCTTCTATCATTGAGGGGGATGCTAGTAAAGCGGGGCATTACTTTCCATTAACAACCATGAGCACAAGCCTTGTTGGTTATCTCAATACAGCGATAGTATCAGGTCGAATTAAACAAGCACAAGTACTAGTAAATGGGCCGTTATCACATTTTCCTTTTGCTGATAATTCAGGGGTTTTTGTGGTTGACGCTGAGCTTGAACAAGCGGTATTTAGTTTTGATGATGAATGGCCTGTGATAACAGAGTTTGCGGCTAATTTAAATTTCACCAATAACAGCATGTTAATAACGGGGCGTGCTGGGAGTTTAGTTGGCCTTGATGTTAGCGGTGTTCAAGCTGCGATAGACGATTTAGGCAACGAACAAGTATTGACGGTTGATACGCTTATTAAACCGTCATCCGCAGATTTTGTTACCGACTTAATTGCGAAAAGCCCGTTAAAAGCAAGTGTTGGCTCGGTATTGACGCAGTTACAGGTTAGCGGTGATATTCAAGGTGAGTTTCATTTGAATTTACCTTTAAAGGCAACAGAGCAAGTATTAGCGAGTGGCTTAATTAATTTTGTCGATAACCATATGGCATTACAACAACCGCGCATGAACTTTGCCAAAATTAATGGCCAGTTAAGCTTTGCAAATGAAGAAATAACCACCAAAAACTTATCATTAACTTGGTTGGATATGCCCTTGTCACTCGCGATTAAGGGCGTTGATAAAGAAAAATATTATAATACCGATATTGCCATAACGGCTAATTGGCAAGAGCCTATATGGCAACAACATGTAACACCGGCATTAAAAAAATATTTTGGCGGAGTAGTGCAATGGCAAGGGGATTTGTCATTACATCAGCATCATAATGGCGGTTTTTCTTATGATTTTAAACTTGATAGTGAGTTAGAACAAACGCTTTTACATTTACCTGCACCCTATAAAAAAACTCAAGATCAGAAAGTATCTTTGGCGGTTACGGTTAGTGGCCAACTGCATGAGTCAACTATTAATGCCAATTATGGTGAGCAATTAAGCTTTTTTGGTGTACTTGAGCATGAAAGCAGTCATTTTCAGCGCTCTCACCTCGTGTTAGGCGATGAAAAAATGCTATTGCCGATGGATGGTTTTCATATAACCACCAAGTTAGCGCAGGTCGACTTTAACCATTGGCAGCCGCTGATCACTGATATTATTGACTCAATAAGTAGTGCTAGCGATGGTAAACCCGCAAAAGGCGCTGTTGAAAATACACCTAACTTGTTTTCAACACCTGAGCGTATTCGTGGCACGTTAACTAAGTTAGATATTTTTGGTCAACAGCTAAATAATGTTTCTTTTAATTTTTTAGACAAAACTAATTGGTGGCTATTACAGCTTAATGCGAAAGAAACGCGAAGCCGTATTAGGTTTTATCCCGATTTTTTAACTCAGGGCATTGATATTGATGCTGATTTCATACATTTTTCAACGGCTACTCTCCCCACTAAAAATACTCAGCCCTCGTTAGCAAATGAGGTGGTTGCTACCATTAATGAACATGAGATCTTTGCTAACATCCCTAAAATAAATTTGCATTGTGATCGCTGCCAAATAGACCAGCTAGACTTGGGAGAAGTGAGTTTCTCCACATCGCGTAAAAATGAAAGTACCATCAGTATCGATCATTTTAGTGCTAAGCGTGAACAAGCAGAGTTTAATCTTGCGGGTCAATGGCAAAAAAATCCCCAAGGCTATAGTACTGATGTTCAAGGTGATTTGATGTTGAAAGACATTGAATATGAACTTGAGCAACTTGGTTATGGCTCTATTATCCGTGACAGTGGCGGTAAGCTTGATTTTACTTTGCATTGGCAAGGCGGGCCGCATGAGTTTGCTTTTGAGCATTTAAATGGTGAGATAAACACTAAAATAGATGATGGCTATTTAGCCGAAGTGAGTGATAAGGCTAGAATATTTTCAGTGCTAAGCCTTGAGTCCTTGGTGAGGAAATTAACTTTAGATTTTCGCGATATTTTCAGCGACGGTATGTTTTACAGCGATATCAAGGGTGATTATCACATTAAGAACGGGGTGTTATATACAGATAATACCCGTATGAATGGCACTGCAGGAAATTTATATATTAAAGGTAACACCAACTTTGTATCTGATGTGCTTGATTATAAAATGACTTACAAGCCAAATTTAACGTCGAGTTTACCTGTACTTGCTTGGATAGCGACATTAAACCCAGTGGTATTTTTAGCAGGTGTGGCGATAGATCAAGTGATCACCTCGCAAGTGGTTTCAGAGTTTAATTTTGAGTTAACAGGTACTCTTGATACTCCTAATTTTAAAGAAGTTAAACGCAAAAGCCGTGACATTAGTGTTGGTCGTTCAACACCACCAGAGTTTGTAGACAATAGCGATAAAGACAGCAATGGTAAAAACAGTAATAGCAAAAAGAAAGAAGATAATGGCACTAAACCGCAATCACTAAAACAGTATAAAGCTATTGAAAATTTGCATGACTTACCTCATGAGCTGAATAATGGTTAAATCTACCGTCACTAATTCTGCTGTTATTAACACTGAAACGATTAACCCTAAAGCAGTTAAGCTTAGTGCTATACAACTCAATGCTAAACCAAACGTTGCAGAAAATATTCAAGCTATTGCCAAGCAACTAGCCCAATTAACGGCAAATTATTGTAATGATGAGCATATTGTTGTGTTGCCTGAATGTTGTTTATTTTTCGGTGCTGCTGATAAGGCACAATTACAGCTGGCTAAAGACAGTAAACAATTGAAAAATGGCTTTGTTAGTATACTGCAACAAGAATTAAGTAAGTTAGCTAAAAAATATCGTGTTTACCTTGTTGCAGGCACTATTCCATTACTGAGTAATGAAAGTGAAACAGCAGCGCAGTGCAATAAATTCACTAATAGCAGCTGTGTTTTCAGTCCCAGTGGTGAGATATTAGGGCGCTATGATAAAATTCACCTGTTTGATGTTAACGTTCAGGATAATGCAAAAAATTATTGTGAATCGCGTTATACTCAAGCAGGTAGTAAGCCCTGTTTAGTTAATACGCCAATGGCTAATATTGGCTTGACGGTTTGCTTTGATATTCGCTTTCCTGCACTTTATCAAACGCTAAATATGTTAGGTGCTGATATAATTACTGTACCAAGTGCTTTTACTCGGGTTACGGGTAAAGCGCATTGGCAAACATTACTACAAGCTCGTGCGATTGAAAATCAAGTGTACATTATTGCTGCAGGGCAAGAAGGAGTACATGAAAATGGCCGAGAAACATGGGGACATTCTATGATAATTAGTCCATGGGGCGAAATCTTAGCTTGTCTTGAAGAAGGTGAGGGACTTATTAGTAGTGACTTTAACCCTGAGGAAATCAAACGAATTAGAGCAAGCATGCCGTTAAAGCATGCTTTAACATCGAATTAATACTGAATTAATACCCAGTTAAAACCTAATTAAAAGCCGAGTTATAAATGAATAAAGTTGAGCAAGCCTTATTAGCCGATAGCCATATAGATGATGCTATTTTATCGACCACCTTAACGAGTATGATGGTACGACAAGTTGACTTTGCTGATCTCTATTTTCAGTCTAGTCAACACGAGTCTTGGATGTTAGAAGACGGTATAGTGAAAGAAGGCTCTTATAACATGGAGCGTGGCGTTGGTGTGCGAGCCATTTCAGGCGAAAAAACAGGCTTTGCTTATTCTGATGATATCTCTCCCCTTGCTTTGCAGCAAGCAGCTGATGCCGCAAAAGGTATTGCTGATAGCGGTCAAGGTGCGCAAGTTCAAGCTTTTAAACGTCAAGCACCAATAAAAATTTATCAAGCCATAGAACCGCTTGGTAGTTTATCTCAAGAGCAAAAAATCACTTTGTTACATGAAGTTGAAGCACACGCAAGACAAATAGATAGTCGAGTTTCACAAGTTATTGTCAGTTTATCAGGCGTTTATGAAAAAATATTAGTGGCTGCCAGTGACGGCACTTATGGCACTGATATTCGCCCGTTAGTACGTCTTAACTGCTCGGTGTTGGTAGAAAAAAATGGCAAGCGTGAAAGAGCCAGTGCAGGTGGTGGTGCTCGTACGGATTATAGCTATTTCTTTGAAATGGAGCAGGGTAAGACTCGCTATTTAACCTATGCTGAAGAAGCGGTACGCCAAGCCCTGGTTAACCTTGTTGCAGTAGAAGCTCCCGCAGGAGCTTTTCCAGTAGTACTTGGTGCAGGTTGGCCAGGGGTATTATTACATGAAGCCGTAGGGCATGGGCTAGAAGGTGATTTTAATCGTAAAGGCTCATCAACCTTCTCGGGTAAAATTGGTAGCAAAGTTTGCTCTGAACTGTGTACCATTGTTGACGATGGCACCATGGAAAATCGTCGTGGTTCGCTGAACATTGATGATGAAGGTATTCCAGGACAATACAATGTGCTTATTGAAAGAGGAATTTTAAAAGGCTATATGCAAGATAAACACAACGCTAGCCTGATGGGCGTAAAACCAACAGGAAATGGCAGACGTGAGTCTTATGCCCATTTACCTATGCCACGTATGACCAATACTTACATGCTTGCCGGTGAGTCAAACCCTGAAGATATTATTAAGTCAGTGAAGAAAGGAATTTATGCACCAAATTTTGCTGGTGGCCAAGTTGATATTACTTCTGGAAAATTTGTGTTTACCAGCTCAGAAGCTTACCTTATTGAAAATGGCGAAATAACAACGCCAGTAAAAGGCGCAACGTTAATTGGTAGTGGTCCTGAGGCAATGAAAAATGTTTCTATGGTCGGCAATGACTTAAAGCTAGATGCCGGCGTAGGGGTTTGCGGTAAAGATGGTCAAAGTGTTCCTGTTGGTGTTGGTCAACCTACCTTGAAAATTGATGAAATGACTATTGGTGGTACACAGTAAAGCCTGTGTCGAGTTATTAGTGTCGAATTATTAATTACGAGTGTCGAAAAGAAGCAGCGCTTCGATACTCGTAACCTTACTTACCCGTCACTGAGCTTTAGCATTTTGTACGTAGGCGGGAATTTGTTCGCGCTAAATGCTCTTGTATAGTAGTTTTGCACAAGCGCGATGAAAACCACATCCACGTTAGCTATTCTCTTTTAGGTGTTTTCTTTCAGGTAAGTAAACAGATTCTTATAATGTTTGCCTAGTTTTTCAGTTTTTTTCTCTTTAGCGGCATGACGCACCAATTGTTTCAATTTTTGTCTATCTAGTTGTTCAAACTCAACTAATAAAGCTTCAATAGCGTCCTTACCTTGTTCAATCAATTGTTCTCGCAAATTCTCTAAACGCTCAAATTTAGCCGTTGCTTGCTGATGCTTATTGGCCATCACATCAATCGCTTGATGGATAGGGGCAAGATCTGTTTCCAGCAATATTTTGGCAATATGGCGAATATGGCGGCGAAGCGCTTCGTGCTTGTTTTTAATTTTATCGGCAACCACCATAGCGTCTTTAAGATCTTCACTTAGTGGCATAAGGCTACGCTGATGCTTAGACATTTCTACTAAAGACTGTGCGAAGTCTTGTAGTTGGTGCATCTCTTTTTTTATTTCGGTTTTACTTTTTAATTCTATTTCTGATGTTAAGTCGTCGATATCGTTGGCAGAGTGGGGCATAATGGTTGTTACTATAAGTCAAATTTAATCAATACTAACTTTATTATACGCAAATTAAGGTAAAGTTGATATTCAAAAGCCCAAATAGATAATTATATGACCACAACAAATAAAACGACCGACCCATTACTTGAGCAAATGGGTGAAGTAAAACACCGCGTCAGCAAGGTACTTGAACTGGCTAAGTCGCTAGGTGCTGATGGCGCAGAAGTCGCTATGAGTCGGCAACAAGGCTTGAGCGTAGGCACACGCTTAGGGGAAGTTGAAAATGTTGAATTTACTAATGATGGTGCTTTGGGTATTACCGTTTATCAACAAGGAAGAAAAGGTAGCGCCTCAACGGCGGATTTATCAGAGAAAGCCTTAACACAAGCGGTAGAGGCGGCGATTAATATTGCAAAATATACCTCGGTTGACGATTGTTCTGGCTTGGCTGATAAAGCGTTATTAGCGATGCAGAACAAAGATTTAGATTTATATCACCCCAAAGCATTAACGACTGAGCAGGCCATAGATATTGCTAAAGCGTGTGAGCAAAGTGCTTTAGAAAGTGATAAGCGCATTACTAACTCTGATGGGGCAAGTTTAGATTGTTTTTCAGGATTTAAAGTTTATGGTAATAGCCATGGTCAGTTAGTTGGTTATCCTAGCTCTCGCCATAGTTTAAGCTGTGTGGTTATTGCTGGCAGTGATGATGCTATGGAGCGGGATTATGCTTATGATGTTAATCGAGATTTTTCTTTGCTAGACAGTGGCGTCGATATTGGTAAAAAAGCAGCCAGTGAAGTTATTTCTCGCCTGAATCCACAAAAACTATCAACCATGAAAGTACCGGTATTATTTCGTGCCGATATTGCTAATACCCTCTGGGGACATTTTATCGCTGCTATCAGTGGTGGTAATTTATATCGAAAGTCATCTTTTTTACTTGATGAATTAGGAAAAGAGGTTTTTCCTGAATTCTTATCTATTCAAGAGCGTCCACATACTCCTAAAGCCTTAGCGAGTAGTGCCTTTGATAGCGAGGGTGTGGTCACAACCGATAGAGATATTATTATTGATGGCGCCCTACAAACCTATTTGTTAACCAGTTACTCAGCACGAAAATTAGGATTAACGACAACGGGCCATGCGGGCGGTATTCATAACTGGTTAGTTAGAGACAAAAATATTGCTGGTAGAGGAAGCAAAGAAGCTGATTTTGATGCCATGTTAAAAACACTCGGTACAGGCTTGTTAGTGACTGAATTAATGGGGCAAGGTGTCAATGTAGTTAATGGAGACTACTCTCGTGGTGCTGCAGGCTTTTGGGTAGAAAATGGCGAAATAGCTTATCCGGTGAGTGAAATTACTATTGCGGGTAAACTACAAGCTATGTTTAAAGGCATTGTTGCTGTTGGTGCAGATTTTGATACCCACGGTAGCATTAGTACGGGTTCAATATTAATTGATGAAGTACAAGTGGCAGGGCAGTAAGCTATAGTTACGAATACGAGTAATGAGTTTCGAACAGAAATAAAGAGTCTTGAGGTTTCGAGTCTTGAGGTTTCTAGTTATGAAAAACTACTGACAATGTGAAATTTCACTGCTCGCTACTCACCACTGTACTAGCTAATAACTTATTGCAGCCTTTCTTGCTGGTAGCTAATTTTTGGATTTGCTTTGTTATGTCAGTAACAATGTCGCCGTGCCTAGAAAGGCGAAAATACCGACAACATCGGTGACGGTAGTAATGATCACACCACCGGCAAGTGCAGGATCAATATTTACACGTTTGAGTAATATTGGAATTGCAACGCCTGCCAGACCAGCGGCAGTCATATTCATTAACATGGCAAAAGCAATAACACCCGCTAAGGCTAGATCTTGCTTCCATATAGCGACGAAACTGGCAATGATCAGTGCCCAAATGATACCATTAAGAAAGCCAATGGCAATTTCTTTGGTTAATAGTGCCTTAGCATTACTATCACCGACATGGCCAAGCGCCATGCCGCGTATCACTAAAGTGAGCGTTTGGTTACCCGCAATACCGCCCATGCTTGGCACTAAAGAGTTTAATACCGCTAAAATAGCCAGCTGTTGAAAAACACCTTCAAACATACTGGTTACTGCTACCGCTAATAAAGCGGTAATAAGATTAACCCCTAACCATAATGAACGTTGTTTGGTACTTTTCATGACTGGGGCAAAGGTATCAGCTTCATCATCTAAACCTGCCATACTCATCATTGAATGTTCAGCATCTTCACGAATGATATCAATAACATCATCTATAGTAATACGACCAAGAAGATGTCCTGCTTGATCGACAACCGGCGCTGAAAACCAGTCATGGCGTTCAAATAGCTGTGCAACTTCTTGCTCACCCATATCTGCTTGTACAGCTTCAATGTTGGCATTGATCAGGTTAGATATAATTTCGTCGGGCTTGGCGGTCACTATAACGGCTAAAAATACCGCACCAATAAAGCGATTATTGCGATCAACCACGTAGAACGAATCGGTCGCTTCAGGTAGTTTAGCTTTTAAGCGTAAGTAACGTAACACCACATCAACAGTTACTTCTGGGCGTATGGTGATGGTATCAGTGTTCATGATACCGCCAGCGGTATCTTCCTCAAAGGATAAAGCAGCTTCTACACGGCTTCTATCCTGTGAGTCCATCGAGTTGAGAACTTTTTGATAATCTCTATCTGGTAGGGTACGTAAAACTTCAGCAATATCATCGATGTCCATGCCTTCAGCTGCTGCAGCAAGCTTTTCTGGGCGCATGCCTTTGAGAATGCCTTTACGTACTTCTTCATTAAGCTCTTCTAATACTTCACCATGAAATTCAGCATCAATAAGTTGCCATAAAACTAAGCGATTTTTTGCCGGTGAAGATTCAAGAATAAGAGCTAAATCATAGGCAGGAAGCTCTTGTAAAAGCTTACGCACATAAACAAACATGCCATCACCAAGTGCTTCATTAACTTGGTATAGTCTTTTTTGAATACCTTCTTGCTCTGATAGTTCTGGCATAGCTATTACGTCTGTTATTAAGTATTTTAGAGAATATCTTTGCGATGGTTTACACGTTTAAGTTTATCGTAACTTAGTGGTTTTAGCAGCTTTTTTATTTGAGCATTACTTTATTGGTAATAAAAAAAGCTTCTCATCAATGTCGGTGATGTGAGCTAATTTATCTTAGAATCATAACATGACAGGAACATGACAGGAATGGACGATTAACGATAAATTGATGCATTATCATCACTCAGACTCATCAAATTTGTTACCGATAAGTTGGCTAACCGCGCTTAATGCTTGTTCAGCATCCTGACCCTGAGCGGTGACTTTTACTGTTTTTCCTTGGCCGCCAGCCAGTAACATAATCGCCATAATGCTATTTGCATCAGCGCTTTTATTTTCTAACTCAAGGGTGATTTTAGCAGTGAAATGTTGACAAAGCTGTGCTAATTTACTTGCGGCACGAGCATGCAGACCGAGTTTGTTTACTATGGTTAGTTCTTTAGAAACAGTGGTCACGATTTTATTCATATTATAATTGTTAGCTATTTTTTGGTTTTTACTATGTCTCTGTGATGAGTTTGTACATCTTTTTGCTCTTTTCTAAAATTGTTAGCCAGCAGCTCAGCGATATAAACAGATCTATGTTTTCCACCAGTACAACCTATTGCTATGGTGACATAACTACGATTATTACGCTCTAAATGTGGTAACCAAGTCATCATAAAACTATTTATTTGCCAAATAAACTTTGTGACAATAGGCTGGCTAGCAAGAAAATCTTTCACGGGTTGCTCTAAGCCAGTATACCCTTTAAGTTCAGCTTCCCAAAACGGATTTGGTAAGAATCGTGCGTCAAAAACATAGTCAGCATCGGCAGGGATACCATGTTTAAATCCAAAGGATTCAAACACTAATACCATAGCTCCCGTTTTTTTACCTAGAATACGTTCACGCACTAAATCAGCCAGTTGATGTGGGCTTAATTGGCTGGTGTTAATGTATAAATCAGCACGGGTTGAGATGGGAGATAGCAGTTTTTTTTCTAATGCTATTGCTTGCTCTAACGGTATGTTTTCTTTAATTAATGGATGCAAACGGCGAGTTTCGCTAAAGCGGCGCGTCAGATCTTTATCATCAGCGTCTAAAAATAATGTTGTCACTTCAACGGCACTGGGTAAGTAAGCAATAATTTCTAGAATATCTTCGGGATCTTTGGGTAGGTTACGAACATCTAAACTGACGGCAACATTGTCGTAGTCATTAATAACGGTATGCGTTAATGCGGGTAGCAAATTAACGGGAATATTGTCAACACAGTAATAGCCTAAATCTTCTAAAACTCTTAAGGCAACTGATTTACCTGAGCCAGAGCGACCACTAACAATAATAAGTTTCATCTTTTAAGTTCCGAGTTTATTCGTTTTGAGCTTCGAGTAACGAGTTTATTAGTTTCAAGTGTTGCTGCTTTCGAAACTCGCCATCTTACCTGCTCGTGACTTAATGTGTTTGTTGAATAAGGTTGAATAAGGCTTTTTTATTGGTACATTTTCGTACTTGTTTTACCGTTTTTCGCTCACTGAATAGTTTAGCGATACTTTGTAACGTTTCTAAATGTGCTTGTGTGCTATCTTGTGGTACAAAAAGACAGATAAATATGTCCACGGGTTTGTTGTCTATGGCATCAAAATCAATAGCTTGTTCTGTGGTGAGCAATACCGCAACCGCTTTATTGGTATTTGCTAATTTTCCGTGCGGGATAGCAATACCGTTGCCAATACCGGTACTGCCCATTTTTTCTCTGTTGAGTAGGCTCTCTAGCAGAGTACCGTTATCTCTTTCACCTATTTCATTGGCGGCAAGTTGGCAAAGGGTTTCAAAAATGCGTTTTTTACTACTAACTGGTACTGCACATTCAGTGCAGTCCAGCGTTAAGATATCTTGTAGGGTCATAATACTTCGAAAGAATTTTAGTGGTTGGCAATTTTGCCTTTGTACTTGAGTACTTGACGATCTAATTTATCAACCAAGGTATCGATAGATGCGTACATATCCGTATTGATGGCTGAGGCATGAACTTCGCTACCATTCAAATGTACTGTTGCTTCGGCTTTCTGGTCTAATTTTTCTACTGTTAGTACGACATAAACATTATTGATATGATCAAAGTGTCTCTCTAGCTTGGCAAATTTCGTGTCTATATAATCGCGTAAAGAGGCGGTAATTTCTACATGGTGACCAGTAAGATTAATTTGCATAAGCATATTCCTTAATAAGTTAGGTTTTACAATAAACTTTTACGTTGATTAGACGGTGGAATAGATAATGATTCTCTATACTTAGCTATTGTCCGTCTGGCAACGTTAATTCCCTGCTCAGCCAATAAATCGGCCATTTTACTATCACTTAGCGGTTTAGCAGGTGTTTCCGCTAAAATGAGTTTTTTAATTAATGAGCGAATAGCGGTTGATGAACATTCGCCGCCATTTTCAGTGCTGACATGGCTGGAAAAGAAATACTTCAGCTCAAAAATCCCCCTTGGAGTATGCATGTACTTTTGGGTGGTAACACGTGAGATAGTTGACTCATGCATATCTACAGCTTCAGCAATATCGTTTAAAACCATAGGGCGCATGGCTTCTGCACCATGCTCTAAAAAGCCTTGTTGGCGTTGTACAATACAGTTAGACACTTTTAATAAAGTGTCATTGCGCGATTCTAAACTTTTTATAAACCACTTGGCTTCTTGCAAATTAGAGCGAATAAATTGCCCATCGTCAGTGGACGATTTAGTGGTTTTTGTCATCGCCGCATATTGTTTATTAATGGCTAATTTAGGAGCAGTATCCGGGTTTAGTTCAACAATCCAGCGACCATTTTTTTTATCTACAGAGACATCAGGGATAACATATTGGTCATCCCCTTTAATGACGGCATCACCTGGGCGAGGGTTGAGAGTTTGTATTAAACGCATCACTTCACGAAGCTGATCTTCTTTGAGCTTGGTTTTGCGCATTAACTGGCGATAATCACGGTTACCTAGTAAGTCAATATGCTCACTTATGATATGTTTACTTTCTTTTAAATAAGGGGTGTTATCATCAAATTGATTTAATTGAATGATCAAACAATCGGCAATTGAGCAGGCAGCAACGCCGATGGGGTCAAAAACATTAATACGTTTTAATACCACTTCTACTTCATCAAGCTCTAAGCCATCAATGCCAACACTTTCTAAAATGTCATCACAAGAAACTGTTAAATAACCTGCATCGTCAACGGCTTCTATGATCGCAATGGCTACTGTTCGGTCGGTTTCAGAAAAGGGTGTTAACTCCATCTGCCACAAGAGATGATCTTGAATGGAGTCAGAGGTTTCACCTTGATAGGTAAAATCTTCAGTAGGACTGCTAACAGCTCCTGTGTTGGACACGCCAGCGCTGTAACTTTCTTCCCAAGTTGTATCAATATTTAGCTCTTCTGGGATGTCATTTTGGGCTAATGCTTCAGTAGTACTCATTTCATCGATGGTTGTACTTACCTCTTCGCTTCCCTCTGAGCTAGTTTGCTCTGTGCTGTTGGTGTTAGCAGAAAAAGCGTCTTCTAGTTTTTCATTACTATTATCGCTATCTTCGTTGGTATCGTTGGGGGAGTTTTCAGTTACTTCAAGCAGCGGATTACTTTCAAGAACTTCTTGAATTTCTTGTTGAAGCTCTAGCGTCGATAACTGCAAAAGCTTGATCGCTTGCTGCAGTTGCGGCGTCATGGTGAGCTGTTGCCCTATTCGGAGTTGCAGTGATGGACGCATTTAGTTTTGTTCTTATCCTGTGTCTTGTTTCAATTATTTTAATTATTAAATTACTTATTTTTAATTATAGCTTAATTCATTCAGCATATTAGTAACTATAGCGTGAATTGTTCTCCTAGGTATACATCTCTGACCTTTTGATTAGCAAGAATTTGATCTGCATTACCCTCTGCAATAATTTCGCCGTGACTAACTATATAAGCATGCTCACAAACATCCAAGGTTTCCCTGACATTATGATCTGTGATTAATATACCAATGCCACGTTCTTTTAAATGTATGATGATTTTTTTGATATCGCCTACTGAAATAGGATCAACCCCTGCAAAGGGTTCATCGAGTAAAATAAATTGTGGTTCAGCGGCTAGGGCGCGAGCAATTTCTACTCGTCTTCTTTCACCACCTGACAAACTCATGCCCAAGTTGTCTTTAATATGGCAAATATTAAATTCTTCCAGTAAGTGCTCTAGCTTTTTCTGTCTTTGTCCTTCATCAATATTTTTACGTGTTTGCAAAATAGCCATAATATTTTCAGTGACGGTAAGTTTTCTAAAAATAGAGGCTTCTTGGGGCAAATAACCAATACCGCGCCTTGCTCTTTCGTGCATGGGGGCAAGCGTGACGTCTTTACCATTTAAAATAATTTGGCCATTATCGTTTGCTACTAAGCCAACAATCATGTAAAACGAGGTGGTTTTACCGGCACCATTGGGTCCTAGCAAACCAACAATTTGTCCAGTATTGACTTGTAGACTGACACTTTTAACAACTTGTCTACTTTTGTATGACTTAGATAAGCCTTTAGCGACGAGGGTTGTTGCTGATATATTATCCGTTGCGTTAGTTATTATTGTCATTGTCTTTCTTAGTTGCTTCGCTCTCGTTGTTTTTTTCTTGTTGGGCTTTGATTTGTGCGGGCTGCAAAACGGTGGTGACTGAATTATCACTACTACCTTCAGCTTCTAATTTTTCACTTAAGGTGTTGTAAGTAATAGTTTCTCCGGTCACTTTACTGCCGGCTTGTTTAACCTGAGCATTACCTGAAACCGTAATGAGATGGTTATCAGGTTGATATTTTATTTCATTTGCTTGCAAGCTTATACTACTACCGTCTTCTAACTGTTGTTGGAAAAAAGCAGGTTTACCTTTAGCAAGGTAGGTGTCGAGCTTTTCACCTGTTTTAGCGTCGGTATTACTAAATACTTGCACAATATCGGCGGTGATAGAAATTGAGCCTTGGCGAATGCTAACATCTTCGAGATAACTGGCTATTTTATTTTTTAAATCAGCGGATTGACGCTTGGATTTAATGGTGATTTCTTGGCTAAGATCTTTCTTTGCCGCTTGGACAGAACCGACAAAGCTTAAAAGGGTACTGGTTAGTAATAAGCTAACCCCAATAGATTTTATTTGGCTAATTTTTATCATAAAGTTTTTCACATTATTTATCAGGAGCTAATTTAAGCTAGCTCTCGGTTTTTTTATAAATGGTGCGTACATGTTCGGTTAATGTCATTTGCTTAGTGTTTAAGTCAATAATTAAACCGGAACCGTACATAGTGAAGTCTTTTCCTTGTACCATCACGGTTTGCTCTGAACTAATTATATTGGTATTTAAATCTAATTCTAAATACTTGCAATGAATTTCTTGTATCAAGCTATTTTCATCGGTGGCCTTTAAATGGACACGATGTTTTAAGATTACTCTGTTATTTTTATATAGTGTCGCTTCTTTTGCGCTAAGTTGCCATGCTGATTCACTATTTTTTGGGTGCAAAGTGTAATGTGGTAATTCAAAGTGGCTAACTTCAAGCTTGGCATAATGCTCCATTCTGTCGGCAACAATAGCATGAGATAGCCGGCCTGATTCAGTATAAATATTACTTTTTAGGGCTTCAGCAATAAAATCAGGGACCAAGTCATGACCAATATCTTCACCGGGTACTGTTTGAGAGCTACGCCATTCAATAATGCCGTAGGCTGTCGCCCCTAATAATAATACTAGCAAGGCTAGTGTATGTAATCGTGTCATGATTATGTACTGGCGCCTGTTGCGCTATTAAGAGTGCCTTGGCATTGCATAATGAGGTCGCACACTTCCCTTACTGCCCCAAAGCCACCACGAACAAACGTAGTGTAATTAGCTTTTGCTAACACGCTTGGGTGAGCATCTTGCACGGCAATACCTAAACCAACGTGTAAAATACAAGCTAAGTCAGGGGTATCATCACCGATATAAGCGATTTCATTGGCTGATAAACGAAGCTGTTGGGCTAAATCAATCAGGGCTGGTAGTTTATTTTCTTGCCCTTGTACTAAATGTTTAACGTTTAATGCTGACATTCGGTTGGCAACAATTGCAGAACGCCTGCCTGTTATAATAGCAACGTCAACACCACTGCAGCCAAGCGCTTTTATGCCAAAACCATCTTTGGTATGAAAAGCTTTTAACTCTTCACCATCGTTACCTAAATAAATTCGACCATCTGAAAAAACACCATCAACATCACAAACTAATAATTTTATTTTTTTAGCGGCATTAAGTGTATTTTGGGCAATGTCGCCATAAAGGGTATTTGTTGTTATGTTAAGGTTAGTGTTCATTACAATACTCCTGATCTGAGTAAGTCATGCATGTTCATTGCGCCAATGGGCTGTTGACTTTCATTAATAATAATTAAACCGTTAATTTTTTTATCCTCCATAATATTCAACGCTTGCGCCGCTAACATGCCGGCTTGAGCAATGGTGGGCGATGTTGTCATCACGGAGGCAATATTATCTTGGTGAATATCAATTTTTAGATCTAAAATGCGGCGTAAGTCACCATCGGTAAATAAGCCAACAAGTTTATCTTCATCACCAATGACGGCTGTCATGCCTAAGCCTTTAAGAGACATTTCTACTAAGGCGTCTTTGATTAAAGCTTTTTCGTTGATTACTGGCAGACGATCACCTTGGTGCATTATATCGCTCAAACGCAATAATAAGCGCTTGCCTAAACTACCACCAGGGTGTGATAAAGCAAAATCGTCGGCGGTAAAGCCGCGTGCATTGAGTAGGGCAACGGCAAGAGCATCACCCATTACTAATGTGGCTGTAGTGCTTGATGTTGGCGTTAACCCAAGCGGGCAAGCTTCGGTTGATACTTTGATGCAAACATGGGTGTCGGCTAATTTGGCGAGCGTAGAGTCAGTATTCCCCGTCATAGAAATAAGTTTAGCGCCAATGCGCTTTATGACAGGAATAATTGCTAGCACCTCACTGGTTTCGCCTGAATTAGAAATAGTCAGTACCACGTCATCTTTGGTGATCATGCCTAAATCGCCATGGCTAGCTTCACCAGGGTGTACAAAAAAGGCGGGTGTACCTGTACTAGCTAACGTAGCCGCAATTTTACCGCCAATATGGCCGGATTTACCCATACCAATAACAATCACTCTGCCTTGGCATGAAAACATTAATTGACATGCATGTTCAAAACTGTCGTCGATATATTGTAATAACTCTGCTATTGCTTGTTGTTCAATGTTGATGACATTTTTAGCAAGTTGTTTAAAATTTTTCATGGCGCTACTTTAAATAGTGAGTATTAAATCGTGAGTATTTAGTGCTTGTTAGTCGCTAGCGAATGGTTGTTTGGCTAAACAGTAACACTTGATAAGCAATAAAGCATGTTAGCAATAATGCGCCTTTTGCACGGGTAAGTCTAAAATAGCCCGACTTTCGACTGAAACATAAAATAAATAGTAAGCCAGTGATGGCTAGCATTACCGGCGCATCACGCAATGATGCTTCAGGGTTTATTGAGCCAGGAGCTATGATGCCAGCAAAAGGCAATACCGCTAATATATTAAATATATTTGAACCAACAATGTTGCCCATCGCTAGGTCATCTTCTTTTTTTAATATGCTAGCAACACTGGCGGCTAGCTCGGGTAAACTTGTGCCTATGGCAATAACGGTTAAGCCAATAACCAAGTCACTAATACCGTAAGCTTTGGCAATAAATGTTGCTGAATCAACAAGGAAATGAGCGCTTAATACCAGTAAAGTAATACCAACAAGTAGCCATAAAATAGATTTTTTTGTGCTGGTAGCTTCGGGTAAATCTTGTTCTGCTTCAATAATCATCGGATCGTCAAGGGTGTTATTTTTTCGCTGTTTTAGAGCTTTGATTAACAAGATAGAAATAAAACCAAAAAAGCTTACCATCAAAGCAATGCCTTCGGAAAAGCTAAAGAAGTCATCAGAAAGCATCCAGTAGGCAAGTAGGGTTAATAACAGTAACAGAGGTAGTTCTTGCTTAATGGTTGAAGAAGAAACTACTAAAGGCTTTATCAGTACCGTAAAACCTAGCACTAGGGCAAGATTAGTAATGTTAGAGCCAATGGCATTGCCAATAGCTGTGTCTGGATTACCTTGTAGAGAAGCGGCGGCAGCGACCATCATTTCAGGCGCAGAAGACCCCATTGCGACAATGGTTAAACCAATAATCATCGGGGAAACGCCTAAATTTCTTGCTAATGAAGATGCGCCAAAAACAAATTTATCTGCACTCCAAACAAGTGCCATAAGGGCAACTAATAAAATACCTACGTGTTCTAACATTAATAACTCCAGTGATGAGGGCTAAATTGTCGCCCGTTGTGAGTTAAAAAAAAAGGAAATAATGCGATTAGCGGTAAAATAGTTGTCGTTTGTGCTATTTTCAACCACCAATTGAATTGAAATGAAAAAACTCAAATCCATTCTTTACATTTTTTTACATTTCCTGACATTTTTTATCAGACAATTTGTTACTTTTTAATGAACAATGATGCTCTCTCAGGTAAAATAACCGCTATTCAAGAAAGTGAATCCTTTAGTTTCTCTCATAAGTACCAATAAGCATAATACCAATAAATAACACTGACGTTAATCTATGACAACAAAAGCAAATTATGACAATTTAGTAGTAATAAATAATCTAACCTTTAAACGAGGGGATCGTGTTATTTATGATGACATTAGTTTGGTCATTCCTAAAGGGAAAGTAACGGCAATTATGGGGCCAAGTGGCATTGGGAAAACCACTCTACTGCGTTTGATCGGCGGTCAAATACGCCCTGAAAGTGGGCAAATTTTATTTGCAGGCAAAGATATTCCTAAGCTTTCTCGAAAAGAATTATATGAAACGCGAAAGCGTATGAGCATGCTGTTTCAAAGTGGTGCCTTATTCACCGATATGAGTGTGTATGACAACATAGCTTTTCCAATTCGTGAGCATAGCAACTTACCCGAAGCTATTATTGAAAAAATAGTATTGATGAAACTCGAAGCGGTAGGCTTACGTGGTGCAAGAGATCTTCAGCCAAATGAACTTTCTGGTGGTATGGCGAGGCGTGTAGCTTTAGCCCGTTCTATTGCTCTTGACCCCGAATTAATTTTATATGATGAGCCTTTTGCTGGCCAAGACCCTATTTCTATGGGGGTCATTGTTCGTTTAATTCGCTCATTAAGTGATGCCTTAGGGTTAACCTCTGTGGTGGTCTCTCATGATGTGCCGGAAGTGATGAGTATCGCCGATTATATTTATATCATTGCCGAGCAAAAAATTATCGGACAAGGTACGCCTGAACAAATAATGCAAGACGACTCAGCACTGGTTAAACAATTTGTACAAGGAGAGGCTGATGGTCCGGTACCATTTCATTTTCCTGCGCCGGGCTACCAACAAGAACTTGTTAAAGGGACTGCCATTGGTGCCCTTGCTAACGTAACGCAAGGTGATAAATAATGCAGCAGTTACAATTATTAGGTAGAAATACTTTAGCGCTTATTAGTGGTTTAGGCAGAGCCGTTATTGTGTTGCTATCAGCCTTATTGCATACACCAAACCCAAGAAAAGGTTTACCACTGTTATTTGCGCAGCTCTACAGCGTTGGCGTGATGTCACTGGTTATTATCGTGGTTTCAGGTGGCTTCATTGGCATGGTGTTAGCACTGCAAGGTTACACTATTTTGGTTGGTTATGGCGCCGAGGCAAGTTTAGGTCCTATGGTGGCGTTATCGTTGCTTCGTGAATTAGGACCCGTTGTTTCGGCACTGCTATTCGCAGGGCGTGCAGGCTCCGCTTTAACCGCCGAAATAGGGTTAATGAAAGCCACCGAGCAATTATCAAGTTTAGAAATGATGGCGGTTGATCCGCTGCGCCGTGTTATTGCGCCACGTTTTTGGGCGGGTTTTATCAGCCTACCTTTATTAGCTGCTATTTTTTCAATGGTGGGTATTTTTGGGGCGCACCTTGTCGGTGTTGATTGGCTTGGTGTTGATGGCGGTACTTTCTGGTCGGTAATGCAAGATCAAGTAGACTTTAATAAAGATATCCTTAACGGCATTATTAAAAGTGTCGTTTTTGCTTTTGTTATCACCTGGATTGCGGTTTACAAAGGTTATGACTGTGAACCAACCTCAGAAGGTATTTCTCGGGCGACAACCGCGACTGTGGTACAATCATCGCTATTAGTTTTAGCGTTAGATTTTATTTTAACCGCGCTTATGTTCGCTTAATAAGTTGTTGGCGATATTCCTCCTCTTCGTAGACGGGATTTTAATCGCGTCTGTTAACTAATAGATAAAATTTTAAGTAAATTAAATAGGGCGTTTGGTGAAAGACATGATGTCAAAAAAAGTAGAGCTAATGGTTGGTTTTTTTGTTGCACTAGGTATTGCAGCGTTACTCATGTTGTCGCTAAAAGTGGCTAACTCGGGGATTTCTGGTAATGGAGATAGTTATAATTTATTGGCTAAATTCGACAATATTGGTGGTTTAAAAGTTCGTTCGCCCATTAAAGTTGGTGGTGTTGTCGTCGGTCGTGTCAGTGATATCACCTTAGATAATGAAGACTATACGCCAGTGGTAACGTTAAAGATTTATAAAGAATATAGTCGCTTCTCAGAAGCAACGTCAGTATCCATTTTAACGTCAGGATTACTAGGTGAACAGTATGTAGGCCTACAACCAGGTTTTATAGATGACTCCCTTGAAACTCTACAACCGGGTGATTATATTGAAGATACCAAGCCAGCCTTAGTATTAGAAGAATTAATAGGACAATTTTTGTTTAGCCAAGGAAGTGGTGACGAATAATGACAATGAAGAAAGCGAGATTAACAACACCCGTATTGCTAGTGGCAAGTATGCTGGTGAGTTTAGTGAGTGTGAATGCACTGGCTTATGATGGTGCGGCCGCAGCTAATGCATCAGTCGCTACTCGTGTCTACGTAGACAAGAAAAACCCTTATGTGATGATCAAAAAGGTGGCAGGACAAACATTTAAACGTTTTGCCAATGAAGAACAAGCGATTAAAGCCAACCCAAATTTACTCAAAGATATTGTTCGTGAAGAATTGATGCCTTATATCAATTACAAATACTCAGCGTTTAAAGTGATTGGCAAACATTTAAAGAAAACTACCGATGCTGAACGTCGTGCTTTTGTACCTGTGTTTCGTGAGTATTTAGTGACTTCTTATGCGCAAGTATTCACGCTTTATGACAATCAAGAAGTTGAGTTTTCGCCAGAGAAAAATTTTGCCGAAAAAAAAATAGTAGCAGTTAATACTAAAATACTGATGATAGGTAGAGATGATATTGACGTTTCTTTTAAGGTAAGAAAAAGCCGCTCAACCAATGACTGGAAAGCCTTTGATATGGTTGCTGAAGGCGTTAGTCTTCTTGATAGTAAACAAGCTGAGTTAGGCAGTATCATTCGCCAAAAAGGCCTACCTTATGTCACTGAAATGCTGAAGAAGAAAAGCGCGCGCAATATCGTTTTTAAAAATAAAGCGTCTAATTCAATTAAAAAAGCAGGCTAACTTGTGGCAGATATTAGTATTACGCTTAGCCAAGGCTCAATATGTCTACAAGGCGAGTTAACTCGTCATACATTGAGGCAAGTGACTAAAAAAAAGGTTAAATCGCTGTTGGTACAAAGCAGTGCTTTAGTGGATTTACAACAAGTAAGTAAGGTGGATACCGCAGGACTTGCTTGGCTATTTTATTTACTTGAACAAGCACAGTTAGTCAATTGCCAATTACGTTTTGCAAATTTACCAATTAAGTTAGATAATTTAATACACTTAAGTGGTGTCGAAGGCTTTTTACCCAAATAAGCTTTTTACACCAACGACCTATTGAGGAAAAACCCTTGGAAGTAAAAGATATAGAAAAACTCATTAATGACGCATTAACTCTTGATGAACTACACGTTAAATTTGATGGTTCACAATGTAGTGTTGTTGCTGTTGCCGATATGTTTGCTGATTTATCGCGCGTTAAACGCCAACAGGTTGTTTTTTCGCCATTAGCGGATGCAATTAAAGAAGGCAGTATTCACGCTGTTACGGTTAAAACATTCACCAAAGCCCAATGGCAAAGAGATAAATTGTTTAATCTATAGCTATGCTAGTAGCCACAGTATTAATATTGATTATTGTGCATACTAGTATCCATGCGTGCATGTTAGCAAAGTTAAAACATTCACCAAAGCCCAATGGCAAAGAGATAAATTGTTTAATCTATAGCTATGCTAGTAGCCACAGTATTAATATCGATTATTGTGCATACTAGTATCCATGCGTGCATGTTAGCAAAGTTAAAACATTCACCAAAGCCCAATGGCAAAGAGATAAATTGTTTAATCTATAGCTATGCTAGTAGCCACAGTATTAATATTGATTATTGTGCATACTAGTATCCATGCGTGCATGTTAGCAAAGTTAAAACATTCACCAAAGCCCAATGGCAAAGAGATAAATTGTTTAATCTATAGCTATGCTAGTAGCCACAGTATTAATATTGATTATTGTGCATACTAGTATCCATGCGCGCATGTTAGCAAAGTTAAAACATTCACCAAAGCCCAATGGCAAAGAGATAAATTGTTTAATCTATAGCTATGCTAGTAGCCACAGTATTAATATTGATTATTGTGCATACTAGTATTCATGCGTGCATGTTAGCAAAGTTAAAACATTCACCAAAGCCCAATGGTAACGAGAAAAATTGTTCAATATGTAACTCTTTGGTAAATGCGGATACCTTCGTTTATTTTTACCAAGAAAAAAGCTGCTCATTGAGCCAATTAATGTAATACTGACTGTAATCAAGTATAGGGCACTAAATGAGCGGTTCCCTCCCCATTAATTAACATTTAAGAAAGTAAGTTATTTTGGACGCATTTAAAGTTATTGGTGGCAAGCCACTACGTGGTGAAGTCACTATCTCTGGGGCGAAAAACGCCGCCCTGCCTATTTTAATGTCAGCACTCTTATCAAAAACAGCTATTGTTTTTAATAATGTTCCTCAGCTAAATGATATTTTAACCACCGTTAAATTGCTAGGGCAATTAGGCGCTAAAACTCAGTGGTTAAGTGACAATCAATTACGTATTGATGCCAGCAATATCACCGAATGTTGCGCACCTTATGATCTTGTTAAAACCATGCGTGCCTCTATTTTAGTACTTGGCCCGTTATTGGCTCGCATGGGGCACGCGGAAGTGTCATTACCTGGTGGTTGTGCGATAGGTGCACGTCCAGTGAACTTGCATATTCAAGGTCTTAAAGCTATGGCTGCCGATATTGATGTTGAAAACGGCTATATCGTAGCTAAAAAGCAAGGCCGTCTTGAGGGCGCCAATATTTTTATGGATATTGTCAGTGTTACTGGCACTGAAAACCTAATGATGGCCGCCGCTTTAGCTGATGGCACGACCGTTATTGAAAATGCTGCCCGAGAGCCGGAGATTGTTGATTTAGCTAACTGTTTGACTAGCATGGGCGCTAAAATTTTTGGTGCGGGTACTGACACTTTAACGATTGAAGGGGTTGAAGAGCTGAACGGTAGTGAATACTCAGTAATGCCAGACAGAATTGAAACCGGTACCTTTTTAGTTGCTGCGGCGGTAACTCAAGGTAAAGTTAAGTGTTTAAATACCAGTCCAAGTGCGTTGGAGGCAGTATTAGCTAAGTTGACCGAAGCGGGGGCCAAAATCACCACAGGTACTGACAATGACGGACAAGAATGGATTGAGCTAGAAATGACTGAGCAGCCAAAAGCGGTCAATGTTAAAACCGCGCCACACCCTGCATTTCCAACGGATATGCAAGCTCAGTTTATGACGATGAACGTTTTAGCTCAGGGTACAGCAACCGTGATTGAAACCATTTTTGAAAACCGCTTTATGCATGTGCCAGAGCTACAACGTATGGGGGCCGATATTGCTCTTGAAGGCAATACCGCCATTGTAAAAGGCGTTGATTCCCTCAATGGTGCGCAAGTGATGGCAACTGACTTACGTGCTTCGGCAAGTTTAGTGATTGCAGGGCTTGTTGCCAAAACACCTACCCAAGTAGATCGTATTTATCATATTGATCGTGGCTACCTTCGTATTGAAGACAAACTACAAGCGTTAGGCGCGGATATTACTCGTATTAATGTTGATTAATATTTAGTTCGCTTTCGCGCATAAAGTAAAACCACAAAATAACCTAGTATAAATTAGGGTGTTTTGTGGTTTTTTCCGTATTATAATTGGTTGAATTCGGAATTTAACCAGCACATTCTGTTGTTCAAGCCTTAAAATGCGCCTCAAAATAATTTTTGAAAATTAACTATACTCGTTCTATCTTGGAACATTATGGAGGATTACTAATGCTTTTTACTGACTCTTTAATAACAGACTGTCCTATCCGTCAAAAAATACGTGAGTTTTACCGTATTGATGAAAATATTGCTGTTGAGCATATTTTACCTTTTGCCGAGGTAAACGTTAGTGCCCGCAGCCGAGCTTGGGAACGCGCTCGAAAAATGGTGCTGAAAATCCGTCAAGATCAAGAAGGCAATGGCGCAATTGATGCGTTATTAAATGAATATTCATTGTCTTCAGAAGAAGGCATTGTGTTGATGTGCTTAGCAGAAGCCTTATTGCGTGTTCCAGATAAACACACTCAAGACGCGCTTATTCGTGACAAAATATCTCAAGGTCAATGGAGCTCACATTTAGGGGCAAGTGAGTCTTTATTTGTTAATGCCTCCTCTTGGGCTTTATTGATCACAGGCACTATGGTGAGTTATGCGGATAAACGTCAGGAAGGTAAGTTTAGTTTATTGAAGAAAACTATCGGGCGTTTAGGTGAACCTGTTATTCGTAAATCAATGAACTATGCCATGAAAATTATGGGTAAACAGTTTGTTATGGGTGAAACCATTGTTGATGCCACGATACGTGCTGCTGATAAAGAGCAGCAAGGCTATGTTTATTCGTATGATATGCTAGGCGAAGGCGCCCGCACTATGGCGGATGCCGAGCGCTATTTTAAATCATATCAAGATGCCATAGACGTTATTGGTCAGGCAGCACAAAACTCAGGAAAGAATGATCCACGCCGAGTGCCAGGTATTTCAGTCAAGCTATCTGCTATTCATCCACGTTACGAATTTAGCCATAAATCGCGGGTAATGGCAGAAATTGTTCCTAAATTAATGACCTTGTGCTTACAGGCTAAAAAATACAATATTGGTTTAACTGTCGATGCTGAAGAGTCTGAACGTTTAGATATTTCACTTGATATTATTGAAGCGGTTTTCATGGATGCCAGTTTAGGTGATTGGCAAGGCTTTGGTATTGCGCTGCAAGCCTACCAAAAGCGCGCGCTTTTTGTGGTTGACTGGCTAAGAGCCTTAACATTAAAAGCAAATCGCCGCATGATGGTGCGCTTGGTCAAAGGCGCCTACTGGGATAGTGAAATTAAAAAGGCTCAAAAAGAGGGGATGAGCCATTTCCCTGTGTTTACCCGTAAATCATCTACCGATGTTTGTTATCATGCCTGTGCTAACAAATTACTGGCATATAGAGACAGTATTTATCCACAATTCGCGACTCATAATGCCTATACTGCCGCCACCATTGTGGAATTAGCCGGTGATGACAAACAAGGGTTTGAATTTCAGTGTTTACATGGCATGGGAGATTCTTTGTATGATCAAATTGTTTCGCAAGAAGCTATACAATGTCGTATTTATGCCCCTGTTGGCCATCATGAAAATTTGCTGGCTTATTTAGTACGTCGCTTATTAGAAAATGGCGCAAATTCCTCTTTTGTGAATGCCATTGTCGATGAATCTCAGCCTGTTGAGTCTCTACTTGAAGATCCTGTTGAGAAAACCCTGCGCTTACAAGATAAATACAATAAGCAAATAATCATGCCAATTGATTTGTGTCGCACTGAAAATAAGAGAAATGCTGTTGGAACAGTTGAATCTCGTGATAACTCTAAGGGCTTAGATTTAACTGACATCAATGAAATTAGCCACTTGAAAACAGCTTTAGATAACTGGTTTGTAGAAAATTTATTGAATAAAAGTGAGGTGCCTTGTGGTGCTAATGAGGTAAGAAACCCAGCAAATCATAGCGAAATTATTGGTTTTCATCATCACCACAATAAAGAGGATATGTTGCTGATGATTGATAGCGCGCAAGTGGCTTTTTCTTCATGGTCAACAACACCAGTAACTGAACGTGCGGCACTATTATGTCGTATTGCTGATATTTTAGAGCATCACACTGAGGAACTCATTGCCTTGTGTATTAAGGAAGCAGGTAAAGTTGCTCAAGATGGCATTGATGAAGTGCGAGAAGCGGTTGATTTTTGTCGTTACTATGCTGCGCGTGCTATTGAACAAAGTAAGGATGAGCGTCTTGAATCGCGTGGCGTGGTGCTTTGTATTAGCCCGTGGAATTTCCCCTTAGCGATATTTTTAGGACAAATAGCTGCCGCTATTGTTACAGGTAATACCGTTTTGGCAAAACCTGCCGAGCAAACAGGCCTTATTGCCTTGCGCACTATTGAGTTGATGCAATCTGTGGGTTTACCCAAAAACGTGGTGCAAGCAGTTATTGCTCGTGGCAGTGTTGTCGGCAGCACCATAGTGCCAGATGAACGAATTGCTGCTGTTATGTTTACGGGCTCTACCGAAACAGGTACACGTATTTCTCAAACCTTAGCTGAGCGTGGTGGCGATCAAGTCCCCTTTATTGCTGAGACAGGTGGGCAGAACTGTATGATTGTTGACTCAACAGCACTGCCTGAGCAAGTCGTTGATGATGTTATTTCGTCAGGCTTTCAATCAGCAGGGCAGCGTTGCTCCGCCTTAAGAGTATTGTTTATACAAGAAGACATTGCCGATAATGTGATTACTATGCTGAAAGGAGCTTTGGCTGAATTATATATTGGTGATCCCGCCAAATTAAGCACAGATATTGGCCCGGTAATCGATCAAAAAGCCCTTGATGCTTTACATGCTCATACCCATTACATGAAAACAAATGGCAAGCTTTTATATCAATGTACGTTATTCGGAGGAAAGAGCGCTAATGAAATGGCTGATGGTCATTTCTTTTTCGCGCCACGCTTGTATGAAATTAATGATATTAGTGTGTTGACTAAAGAAGTGTTTGGCCCTTGTGTGCATGTTATTCGTTTTAAAGGGGACGAGATTGAGCAAGTCATAGAAAAAATTAATGGTACAGGTTTTGGTTTAACCATGGGCATTCATACCCGTATTGAACATAGAGCTATTGAACTAGCGAAGCTTTCACGAGCAGGTAATGTTTACATTAATAGAAACATGATTGGCGCTATTGTTGGTGTGCAACCTTTTGGTGGTCGTGGTTTATCAGGTACTGGGCCAAAAGCTGGTGGGCCAAACTATTTAAGTCGTTTGGTGATTGAAAAAGCGACCCCAGATGAAGAACAGTTTAATTTTTTACCCTCGCAAGCTATTGCCTTAGCAGGGGATTTTCAAGCCCAAGCAGTGGCTAAAGAATTAATGGAAAGAGCGGACAAAGCTGAAAAAAAATGGCGTTTAACCGGGCTTAATAACCGTATTTCTTGTGTTCGTCAGTTATTAGCTAAAATTGCTCACGTTGAAATTGTTGAAGACTTCGCTGATGATTTAAACCGCACTTTAGTCTCGGCACGTGATCAATTAATCAATATTGAAAAACGATTGAAGAGGCCACAAGCACTACCGGGGCCAACAGGGGAGTCGAATATTCTTTATTTAGAAAATAGAGGTACGATAATTTGCTTTGCAGATCAAACCGTTAGTTTTGATTTTTGGGTTATGTCGTTAGTCACAGCTTTAGCAACAGGCAATACTGTCGTCAGCGTGGTTTCTGATTTATTTTATGACGAAGCATTCGCGTTTAGAGATAAGTTTTTATCAACAGATGCTGGAGAGGGCGTATTGCAAGTAGCTAAACTTTGTCATTTAGAAACAATGCTTGCTCATCCTACATTGGCTGGGGTTGTTGTTGACAGTAACTGTGATCGTAAGCATTACATGAGTAAAAAACTCTCCGAGCGCCAAGGAGCAATCTTGCCTGTTATCACCTCTGAATACTTTGATAACTTAATTCAGCGGCTGTTAACCGAAAAAACCATTAGTATTGATACCACGGCATCAGGCGGTAACACCTCGTTAATGACCTTGGTTGAAGAAGAATAGTTAGCCAGTAGGCAATTAATAGCTATGGGTTGCTAATACCAATTGCACTAACTACGTGATCATTTTTAAATGGCCTAAATATCTAATAACGTCGTTGCTTTCAATCCCAATAGTCAGCTGTTGCTCAATCAAGCGCTTTGTTCTTGAAAATTTATTATCATTGAATTCGGTACTCTTAATTAATCCAAATGGTATAAGACAATTTACTGGGCGTGTGATGTTTTTGTCACTCGCCACTTTTCATACTAGTTATCATTTGTATGATGGTGCTACCTTTTTATTTTTTATTCGTTGAATCTATGGCATTATTCGTTTTAGCCACTATAAATTATTGTGTTTAGATAATGAACAAAATAAAACCCTTAGATCGTATCGATATGACCATTTTAAAAACGCTACAAGCAGATGGTCGCATTACTAATGTTGAATTAGCTAAAAAGGTTAATTTAAGTGCTAGCCCATGTTTGGATAGGGTTAAGCGCTTAGAAACTGAGGGCTATATTAAACGTTATGCAGCTTTGTTAGATGCCAGCAAGCTTGATTATGGTATGACCGCTTTTATTCAGGTGACGCTAGACAGAACCACTTCGGATGTTTTTAAGTTATTTAAAGCTGAAGTGGTGAACATCAAGGAAATAGTTGAATGTCATTTAGTGGCTGGAGGCTATGATTATTTACTTAAGATACGCTTTATCAATATGGATAGTTATCGATTGATTTTGGAAAAAGTTGCTGGTTTACCTGCTATATCGCACACTCATACTTATATCGCTACTGAGAATATTAAAGAAGATGCTGGCGTGCCGTTAGAATAAAGGTATATATACTGAGTTAGTGTTTAGCTTGTTGCTCTTTAGAAGGTTATTATTTAGGAAGTAATCTTCAATAATTAAGGATTTTTATGAACGCATACGAATACGCTCTGCAAGCGAATGGCTCTTTTGCCTTGCCTGATGCTTGCTTTAAAGTGAAAGCTTTGATGGAAGATGAAAATTCAGTGATCAGTGATTTTGCTGATGTGATCAGTGTTGATCCTTCCATGACTTCTCGATTATTACAAATAGCGAATAGTGCTATTTACCATTTTCCGGGTGAAATAAGTACAATATCACGTGCAATTACCATTATTGGTACGCAAGCCATTTATAATATGATGCTAGTAGATGTTGCAGCGTCAGCGTTTAAGCATTTTGAAAACCAAGCCATTAACTTAAAACGTTTTTGGCGGATGAGTATTTATTGTGGTTTAGTGACCAAGAACTTAGCGATTAAAGCGGGAATTAAAGATATTGAGCGCTTGTTTGTGGCGGGTTTATTGCAAAATTTTGGTGAGTTGTTGGTAGCAAAAATAAGCCCTGAAATTGCCAAGCAATGTGAGCAATACCATCGCGATAGTTTGCCTTGGGCCTTACAAGAATTAGCGTTAGGCTATACCTATACGGATATTTCGGCTGAATTACTTAAAATTTGGCAATTGCCAGAAAAAATCATTCTTCCTATTCGTTATTTCAACCAAGCACAAAGTAACCAAATCAATAAAGATGTCAAAGTATTAAACTTGGCTTCAAGGCTTGCCTTACTCGATAGTCATGAAGGTGAATTTGATTATGATGAAGTTATTGATGAATTTTTGTGCCAAAGTTTAAAGTTGAGTAAAGACGATATTGAACAAGTGGCTGAAATTTCAGCAAATGATGCCACAGGTATTTTAACTGTGATGAATCCAAAATTATTTTCTAGATAATATAGTAGAGTAACTGTTCACCACCGAGCCGCGATGCTTCACCGAGGGCTCTTCGAGCCTACACGGAGACTTGGTTATTTTCGGTGCTCTCTGTGGTAAATATTTCTAAGCTGAATAAATACAAAATAGACAAGTTAAAAATGAAGTGGACAAAATGCTATACACTTCGTAGCTTTTTTATGCGGCATTGAAAGAAGACAAAAATAATAAAGCTTGTTAGCATCAAGCGGCTTTGAGATATAAAAGCGATAGGTTTATAAAAACCATTGATTGATCAATTAAAATTATAATAAGTACAAACGAAGGAAGTTTATGAGCGCATCTAGAGAGCATTTCAGCTCCCGTATTGGTTTTATTCTCGCCGCGGCAGGCTCTGCTGTTGGCATTGGTAATTTAGTTGGTTTTCCGGTCAATGCGGCTAAAAATGGCGGTGGGGCATTCTTGCTTTTGTATGCGCTGTTTGTTTTTTTAATTTGCCTACCGGTAATGATTGCTGAAATGGCTGTTGGCAGAAAAACAGCCAAAGAGCCTGTTGGAGCTTATAAAACATTAAGTGGTAATAGCTCTTTGTGGGGAGCTGCAGGTTTATTAGGGGTATTAACACCTTTTATGATCGCGGTATTTTACATGGTCATCACCGTGTGGCTTTTTGGTTATATTGTGTTAACCCTTTCAGGTAATTTAGATTACTTAGCCAGTGGCGCAGGGTTTGGTGAATTTGTTAATAGCCCATATTTGTTTGTTGCCATGGCCGTTGTGGCGGCTATTGTGAATTTTATTTTGGTTGCTGGCGTAAAAGACGGTATTGAAAAAGCCGCTAAAATATTAATGCCTGCTTTGTTTGTTATGTTGATTATCATGGTCATTTTTGTTTTAACCCTTGATAATGCCATGGCAGGTGTAAAATTTTTCTTAATACCTGATTTCAATAAAATAACGCCGAGTGTTATTAATGGTGCGTTATCACAAGCGTTTTTCTCTCTGTCATTGGGGATGGGTATTTTAATAACCTACGGTTCGTATATTAATAACCAAACCAATATTCCTAACTCGGCAAAATTGGTTGCTATCACGGATACTGGCGTCGCTTTCGTTGCTGGTTTAATGATTTTGCCCGCAGTATTTTCATTTAATCCTAATGTTAATCCCAGTGAGCTGAGTGATAGCTCAGTATCCTTAATATTTACGTTTTTGCCAAAAATATTTTTAGCCTTACAAGCCTCAATTGGTTATATCGGTGCGAGCACTGTTGCTGTCTTCTTCTTTATTTTAGTGTTTTTTGCGGCAATCACTTCTTTGGTCTCTATTATTGAGGTGCCAGTGTCTTATTTAGTGACCGAGAAATGCCATAGTCGCAAAAAAGCCTTATCTATTTTATTGATGACTGCTGGTGCTTTAACGGTATTTGCCACGGTTTCTTTTGGTATGGTGACCTTCTTTACCGAGTTTACTTCGTACGCAGGTAACACTAAATCTTTCTTTGATATTGTATACGATGTTTTCTACGACACTATTTTACCGCTAAATGGTTTTTTACTGTGTGTCTTTGTGAGTTATCGCTGGAAGAAAAAGAATTTATCTGAACATTTAAGCCTTGGTAATGATAATTATATTGGATCATGGGTAGAAAAATACATTAACTTTTCATTGGGGACTTTCATTCCCGCGATTGTGTTAGTTATTTTTATTAATACAGTAGCTCAAAAGTTTTTCTCGATGAGTTTGTTTGGTTTTTAATTTTTAGTTTTTAAACTTTAATTTGAAAACTTCATACCTTAAACAAAAAAACAAACACTTTGAAAGACTAAGCCGAGCAATGTTATTATTGCTCGGCTTTTTACCCTGACCACGGTCCTTAAATATCACATCATGATCGAATACATTGCTGCTACAAACTTTACAGATTGCCAACGACTTTTTCATGGTCGAGGTCATGCTTATAAAAATTTATCTCATGTGAATGTTGACTGGTTGTCGCCTGTTATTTTAATCACCCTGTACAGCGAAGTTAATGAAGACTGGCTGTTAACACAAGCTCAGTCATTACAGGCACTAATCACTGCTTGTCGCAGTGTGCAAGTACAACGTCGTTATGAAAAGTTTGCACCAACACAAGTGTTATTAGGTGAGGCCATTGATAGTACTATCGTTACTGAAAATGGCTTGTCGTATCATATTGAGTTTGGTAAGGCGCAAAATAACGGCTTGTTTTTAGATATGGCTAATGGTCGCTCTTGGATTTACCAACAAACAAAAGATAAAAATGTACTGAATTTGTTTGCCTATACCTGCGCATTTTCTGTTGCAGCAACCGCAGGTGGTGCAACTCAGGTGGTCAATATTGACTTAAGCAAGGCATCGTTAAGTAAAGGGCGAGAGAATCATCAATTGAATAAGTTGGCAAAAAAAGAGGGCAAGCAAGTTGTCTTTGAAGGTGTCGATATTTTTAAATCCAATAGCCGCATTAAAAAATATGGTAAATATGACTTATTAATTTGTGATCCGCCATCATTTCAAAAAGGTAGCGTTAATATTGAGCGTGATTACGCGAAAATAATCCGTCGTATTCCACAGTGGATGAACGAAGGCGCTAAACTGATGCTATGTTTAAATTCTCCTGATCTCGATGAGCAATTTTTAAAAGATGAAGTGACACGTGAGTGCCCTGATTGTGTGTTTGAGCAGCGTATGGCTAATCCTGAGGTTTTTCAAGAAGCACACGCGGGTAAAGGATTAAAAGTACTCATTTTTTCATACCTGCCGTAACAGACCATAAAGGCTGATATTTATGTCATTGTTTACCAGTGAACTGCAATGCTTCGCGGGGACTCTTCGAGTCTACACCAAGGGTTTAGTTTTCTCGGAGTGGTACCTAGCATCTCGGTGGTAATGGTTCTTACACTGAACAATACATGTTTTACCGTTCATTCTCTTTTTTAACACTATTCCTCTCCCGAAAGAATCGAGCAAACCTTGGTATGCCTGCTTGGGTGTTACCATTATATTTATAGGTAATAATACTGCCAACTTCAGGTGGATTTTCCCGTTCAGCATCACTAAAGCCAGAGCCAATCTTAAAAACAATGCCGCTTGCTGTTTTTACTTTGATTGCGCCTAATTTTCCTGTGTATTTTCCTTTGCCAATAATGTGGGCAATAACGGTGGCTTCTGCGTCTTGATGTTTTTTTAATTTCATAATGTTGACCGTTCTACCTACGTGATAATGAGCATTACCTCGGTGTAGCATTAAGCCTTCACCTTGATGAGCAATAATGCTATTAAGCTTATTGTCCAATTGTTGGCTATTTTGTAGTTTGAATTGTTTGATCATAAGTAAATAAGGTGAGTTTATTTGCTTTACTAATTGCTGCATTGCTTTTATTCGCAGGGTAAAAGTTTCATTACTTTTGGGTAAATCAAAAATCATAAAACGTACCTTTTGCCAGCAATCATTATCAATATTGACTTTACTCACACAAGAAAGTGTTTGTTGAAATTGCCCGCGGCCTAGCCATAACTCACCATCCATGGTGTTTTCTGGCCAGTGTTGAGTAAACCATTTAGGACTATGGATCAGGTTGCCTTGCCGAGTTAATAGCTGTTTTCCATTCCAATAACCTCGAATACCATCAAGTTTTTCAGAAAGCCAAAAGGCTTTGATATCGTCAACCACTTTATAGGGTTTAGCGTGTTGAATAGGCGGTTTTGACTGCTTAATACTTTGCGCGCCCAGTTGAAAGCACAACAGGAATAATAAATAGATGTTCTGGAAAGTTTTCACCTTGAATTTAAGCATTATTAACATCCATGTTTTATATGATAATTCTAAGCATAGTTCAAAAATAGACTATGCTTGAAATAACTTGGGTATATACCAAGGAACTAATATGGACGTTTCCCCTCAAGCAAACAATTCAAGGATTGAATATATGATTCAACTCAAACCGCTATTGCTCATTATTGTGCTCTCTATCACTTCCCCAACCCTAGAGGCTAAAAAACGTTGTAAACCGTTATTAGCAAAACTGCAAAATATACAAGCAATGCAACGACATGGTTATTCAGCTAAACAGGGGATAAGTTTACGAAATCGTGAGGATAAGGCGCGTAAAAATTGGTGGCAATGTGAAAATGGTGGTGGTAAACAGAAGAAAAAAACTAGTAAAAAAAATAATCGTAAAACAGCTAGTCATCAAGCTAAAAAAAACACGGCTAATAACCAAAGTATAAAGGCGGGCACACCCTTTAAAACCAACAATAGCATTGTGATTAAATCAAAATATCAAGGAGAGAAAAAGCGCGCTTGGTTGGCATTCTATCAACAGCCCAAAAGATGTCAGCGTCCTAAAAATTTGCAAGCATTTGCTTATTGTAGTGAAAACAAACAACAACAACAGTCAGGATTTGAGCAAAAATATAGCCGCGAAAGCAAATAGGTTACGAGATGCGGATATCGGGTTTAGAACCACGCGATGGTTAGTTATTGTTATATTGTTTTTTGCTGTTTTTGTATTGTTCAACCATATCATCAACATTATCTTGGCAATACTCGCGTAAGCCGCTCAGCAACATGTGTTTTTTGCCATGACCAACTATTTCACCTTCACTAATCAAATCAAACTCTAACCAAGCATCACCACGTTTACCCTCAATGGATAAGCTTGTTTGTGCAAGTTTTAGCGAGAGTGTTTTAATATCAAGACGTTCTAAATTTATTTTCATGCATTGATACATCACCATAGGGCGAGCAGGATTAATCATGACATTATTTTCGGTCATTAACTTTACTAAAATATCAGGGAAGGTATGGCCTGAAAAATCTACGTAAGCCTTGGTTAAGGCATTGATTAATGATGGGCAGTGAGTTTTCTCGCCGCTGGCTTCTACTGATAAATAGGTTTTACCTTTATCATCATTTACATCAAAGCTTTCGTTGATTTCATTAGGAAAAGTAAGGGCGATACCATCATTTACCATGCCTGAAAAATTAAAGCTCATTTCTTTATGTAAACCTGCTTTAGCAATGATTACTGAAAATAATAAATCTCCAGGCACACAAAAGCGCTTGGCTTCAATATTGTGCAGCGGATTAAAATCATCAGCTACTTGCTTAGCAAAATCGCTACCTTGTTGGCGTGTAAAGCTAATGTGCTCGCCATCAAGGGGGCAATATTTTTCAATAAACATAGTTTCTTTTACCACTTTTTCAGACATGTATTATTACTTCATTTTTACAAAACGTGGCATTCTAACAGCGATCGGTTGATAAATCGAAAAAAACCGTCGAAAAAAACCAAGCAGACCTCTAAATTGCGCTGTTGATGTGTGACTGCAGGGCAAGGTAAGTACTCACTAATTGCTCTTTTTTTATTTTAGCTAGCTTTCTTATTTGGTATTCTCTTTTGCTTGCGGTGCTTTTGTCTACTGCGGTTTCAATAAAGACAAGTGTCACAGGTCGCTTTGCTCTAGTATACTTAGCGCCAAGCTTGGTATGATTATGTTGGTGTAAACGACGCTCAATATTAGTAGTGATACCAGTGTAAAGACTATTGTCATTACAGCGTAGTAAATAAACGCACCAAGCATTGTTTGTCGTCATCATTGTTGAGCAAGCACTTGTTAAGAGAAAATTTGAATAAATTAATGGTAAATAAAAGTGTTAGAAAGATCAAACAACATTAACCTTGCTGATTGGAAAATAGAGCATAGTGCCATTGGGTTAAGATGCTCTGCTCAATTAGAGGCACTAACTTGAGGTTGGGGGAGTTATGTTAGAAATATCAAGTAATGTAAGCCTCGCTGATTGGGAGATAGAACTTACTGGAATAAGAGCAACGGGTAATGGTGGCCAACGGGTTAATAAAGTTGCGACTGCTATTCACTTACGTTTTGATGTTACCCGTTCGTCATTACCCACCATTTATAAAGAAAGGTTGTTGGCAAGTAATGATACTCGTATTACCAAAGACGGCGTTATTATCATTAAAGCGCAGTCTTTTCGAACCCAAGACATGAACAAAAGCGATGCCTTAAAACGCCTGAAAGACTTTATTTTATCGGTGATGGTCGTGCAAAAGAAAAGGCGAGTGACTAAACCAACCAAGGGCTCCGTTCAGCGAAGATTAACCCAAAAGTCCAATAGAAAAACAGTGAAACAGACACGTCAAAAAATTAAATTTTAAGTTCCATGATTATAGAGAGCAACCATGCCAATTTCAGCCATAGGCGCAGTAGAAAAATTAACAGCCCAATTAGATAACAACAATATTGTTCAATATCAGCTTCCTTTAGCTGCTATTTACAATGATGGAGTGCAGCAAAGTATTGACTTAAATCCATTAATTGGTGAAAAGTTAGCCTTACACTTTCATAGTAAAATAGCGTGCAAGCACTGTGGAAAAACCACTAAAAAAAGTTATTCCCAAGGCTTTTGTTACCCTTGTATGACCAAGTTAGCTCAATGCGATATGTGTATTATGAAGCCTGAAACATGTCACCACCATCTGGGAACATGTCGCGAACCAGCATGGGGGGTGAAACATTGTATGGTGGATCACTATGTTTATCTATCGAATACCTCAGCACTAAAAGTTGGCATTACTCGCCACACACAACTACCAACCCGGTGGATTGACCAAGGTGCTACCCAAGCGTTACCTATTTTTAAAGTGAGCACTCGCTTACAGTCAGGCTTGGTTGAAACAGCGTTAGCTGAATTTATAAGCGATAAAACCAATTGGCGAGCCATGTTGAAGGGCAGTAATGAGCCTATTGATTTAAAAATTAAAGCGGCAGAGTTAATTCCTCAAATTGAGCAACGGCTAGCAGATGTGGCATTGAAGTTTGGTAGTGATGCGGTGCAAAGGTTGGATGAAGAGGTGACAGAGATAAATTACCCAGTGAGTGAATATTTAACTAAAATTAGTTCCTTTAATTTTGATAAAACGTCGATAGTATCAGGTGTTTTGTTGGGCATTAAAGGGCAATATTTAATTTTTGAGCAAGGGGTGATTAATATGCGCAAATTTTCTTCCTATCAAATAAGTGTAGAATATTAATTACTGAGGGCGTTTTTTGGCCAAATTGTGCTAACTTTATAGGTAATACCATTTATCTTTGCTTATACTCAAATGAACTCAATATGCGATTTTCAGGATGTCTGAGCGATTCATGATCAAGGCGCATCTTTTTATTAATGGTTGTTCCCTTAAAAACAGATGTAACGAAAAGCATGATTTGCTCAGCATCCCTAAAGACGTTTCTAATTCCAGCTGAATCCTGCATTTTGAATTCACTTGAGTATATACGAAAGGATAACAACTTATGAATGCAATTGACTACGCTGAACAAGCGAACGAGCTGTTTGTCTTGTCTGATTCTTTTCTGCGTATTAAAGAATTAATAGATAATGAATCATCAACCATTGATGATATTAGTGAAGTGATTTTAATTGATCCCGCTCTGGCGAGCAGCATCTTAAAGTTGGCTAATAGCCCATTTTTTAGTTATCCAGGAAAAATTGATACTATTTCTAAAGCGGTTCTGGTACTAGGCATTACTGAAGTTTATAATCTTGTTATTGCTTATTTTTCAGCACAAGCATTTAAGTCAGTAACGGCAGACAAAAAGTATTTAGAAGATTTTTGGGAAAGAAGCGTTGATTGTGCGCTACTAATTAAATATTTAGGCAGCAGCTTAAACTTAGCCAATGCCGAGCGTTTATTTATTTTGGGTTTGCTGCATAATTTAGGTGAATTAATTGTTCAGCAAGTTACTCCTGAAAAAATTAGCTTATGCCAAGGTCACGATACCAGTATTGATCCTTGGCAAAAGCAACAAGACGTTTTAGGTTTTACTTATGCCGAATGTGGCGCCGAATTATTGAAATTATGGCAATTACCCTATAGTTTGGTGGCACCGATTCGAAATCAAGATGAAGATGATTTTGATTTAATAAATACGGAGTCGCAATTACTTTACCTTGTTAAACGACTGATGATTAGTCAGTTTATCAATAAATCAACAAGCTTTTCGCCACTTATTAGCGAGCAGCAATTAGTACACTTAAACTTAGATGAAAAAACACTTGCCTCAGCAGTAGAATATTGTGATTTAGAGCGCTTGGGTATTTTGTCTATATTAAGCCCAAGTGCAGTGATGATTTATTAAGCGCTTAAATGAATATGTGAGGCGTTACTGGGCATCATAATACTGTTGTATTTATCCACGGGTGTTTGTCCCTGCTTTTCATTTTCAGGTGTTTCTTCAGGCATTATCACGGCATATTTATCATTAGGTAAATTAGACTATGATGGCGCACCATTTTTTACCGCTTGATGCACAGAGCAATTTTTAAAAGGGGCTATGCTTGTCGCTCGTCAAGTAAATGCCAAAACGTTTGTTGAGTAAGGTTTATTGAGTTAACTAGCGGTTTTGGAGCGATCATCATTTAAGTTAGTTAATGCACCATTATTTAATAAGTAAACTTGCTCAGCCATATTAATTGTTTCTTGTCGATGAGCAATCATGATCCGAGTCATCGGCAAATGTTGAATTTGTTCGCTAATTTTAGTTTCGTTATCTTTATCTAAGTGACTAGTGGCTTCATCCATAAATAATACGCATGGTGATTGATAAAGCGCACGAGCTAATAATAGGCGCTGAATTTGACCACCTGATAAATTAGACCCCATATCACCTACTAATGAATTATAACCCATGGTCATTTTGTTAATATCGTCATGAATAGCAGACAAGTGAGCGCACTGTTCTATTTTTAAATAATTGGGTTGAGGGTCAAAAAAGCTTATATTATCCGCAATAGAGCCAGCAAGAAGTGTATCATCCTGCATAACCGCCGCTATTTTCTTACGATAATTCTTCAAGCCCACTTGAGTAATATCTTTACCATCAAGATATACTTTACCAGAAGAAGGTTGCAATAAACCCAACATAATCTTCATTAATGTGGTTTTACCCGCTCCTGATGCACCTGTGATAGCAATCGAGTCGCCAGCAGTTAATGATAAGTTAACATTATTTAATATTGGTGCTTGATCATCACTATAATTAAAGCAGATATTTTCTAGCGTTATTTGTCCTTTTGGTTCATCAGCCTCACTATTTGAAAACACGGCTTCACCTTCTCGGTTAGCTTCTTGCTCAGTCAAAGCAATATCGGCAATACGATCAAGATGTAAACGCATCATCTTAAATTGAATGATTTGTTCTATAAGGTTGGCAAATCGACTAGTTAGTTGGCCCTTATAAGCAATAAAAGCTAACACCATGCCCACAGATAAACTATTAGCCATTACCATCATGGCAGCAAAATAAATCACTACTACGTTTTCTAAGCCAAATAACAGTTTATTAAATGAATCAAAACTAATGTTTAATCGTCCTAAGCGTATTTCACTATTTATCACTTCAGCATAACGATTTTGCCAAATACCTTGACGTTGAGATTCATTACCAAAAAGTTTAATCGCTTGCATGCCACGAATGTTTTCTAAAAAATTAGATTGCTCTTTGGCAGAGCTTTGAATCATTTCTTCAGTGGCCTGATGAAGAGAGCGATACAAAGCCAAGCGCACTAAGGCATAAAGCAATATAGCCCCTAAAACAATGGCAGTAAGTTTTACCGAGTAAATTAGCATCATAATTAATACGGTAATTGCCATCACGCCATCAACTAAGGTTTCAACAAAACCCGTAGTAATGCGCTCACGTATTTGTGCTAATGAGCCAAAACGAGAAACAATATCGCCGATATGCCGTGACTCAAAATAGTTCATCGGCAGGCGTAATAAATGTCTGAGTAAATTCACACCCATTTGCATGCTTAATAAACTCGACAAACGCAATATTAACCAACTACGCACCGCATCTGTCACTACCGAAATTACCGCTATTAAGGCAAAACCAATTGCTAAAACGGTAAGTAGCGGTTTATCAAAGCTGATCAGTACTTCATCAACTACCCATTGCATATAATAAGGAGCCATCAAGGAAAATAGTTGCAACACTAACGACAAGCTAACAAGTTTTACTAACCCAGCTTTTAAGCCAGAGATTGAACTCCACAACTGAGTAAACTTCATCTGTGCTTGTTCTTTTTTCACCTCAAATTTACTGGTTGGGGTTAGCTCTAAACAAATCCCCGTAAAATGTTGGCTGAATTCCTCAGCGGTTAAAGTACGTTTACCTATGGCAGGGTCATTTATGGAGAACTTGGTACCTTTACTTGCATGAGATCCTTTGCCTGAAACTTTAGTTAAAACCACAAAGTGATTTAAGTCCCAATGTAGAATACAAGGTGTTGCTAATTTATGGATTTCATTAATAGGGCATTGCAAGGCACGACTCGCTAATCCTAAATTATCACCAAGTTCAATTAACTGTTGTAAATTCATGCCTTTTAAATTGGCAGAATAATGCTTACGTATAGTAGGCATATCAAGTTTATGAGCATGAAAACTAGCAACCATTGCCATAGATGCTAAACCACATTCAGCTATTTCAGCTATTTCAGATTGAAGAATTAAGGGAGTATTTTTTGATAAAGAAAACTTTAATAGTTGTTGCGCTGAGGATGTTGACATGACCTAAGTAAATCTTCCAAACGAGGTGATAAGACAGTAAACACAACAAAATAAATATACTTTGCTGCACTCTTTATACTGAAGATTAAGTACCAATATATTTTTCTAAAAAAGAGAGTATTTTTGTATTAGCTTCTAAAATATTATCCTCATCATAAAAACCGTGCCCCTCTTTATTTTTTGTTAGCCATTCATAAGGATGGCCTTTTTCATCTAAAGCATCTCGTAATTTCTCAGCATGCTCAAGAGGTGCTCTCTCATCATCCTCTCCATGAATCAATAAAACAGCTGCTTTAAGTTTATCAACGTTATAAACAGGTGATTGTTCAATTTGCTTAGTTTTATCTGTTCCGAGCGTTTTATCTAAATAGGCATCTCCCCATTTAAATGATTCTATGTCGCCTTCTTCGTACAGCATTGGTAGGTCGTATACTCCAGCATAGCCAATGGCACATTTAAATAACTCAGGTGATTTAATGGCACTTTGTAACGCACTATAGCCACCAAAACTAACACCAAAAATGCATATTTTATTTTTATCAGCAACTCCCTGTTGAATGGCATACTTAGTTGCTAATAAAATATCATCTTGTATTTTGGTTCCCCAGTTTTCATAACCCGCTTCCATAAATTTTTTACCGTATCCCGTAGAGCCTCTAAAATTTACTTGCACAACTGCATAACCAGCATTGGCAAGCATTTGAACTTGCGGATCATATTGCCAGTAATCACGGGCATGTGGACCGCCATGGGGTAATATAACCGTTGGAAGATTAGCTTTTTTTTCTTTAGGTAAAGTTATAAATCCATTAATCGTTAGCCCGTCTGGGCTTGTTAACCTGAATGGCTCTAATGGTGATAAATCATTAGGTTTTAGCCAAGGAACTTGACTATAAAGGTGTTTGGTAGTCATTGTCGTGGTATCAAATAAGTAAAAGGTGCCGGGATTCCTATCACTACTGACTTTTACTATTATATTTTTTTTATCGGCAGTTTTACTAGTAATATCAATGCTATCGCTTTTAAATGCACCATATAATGCCTTATGTAACTGTGCATCTTTATTACTTTCATCTAGGTAGATATAACGAGGGTAATCTTCATCAATACGTAAGCCATAAATCTCATTCAAACTAGACTGCATTATATAGGTCGGTTCAACAAGCTCACTTCTAAAAAGTAATGTTTCTTCTTTTGTTACTAAATTATATTTATATAACCCTTCTGCATTACCATCAGTCGATTTTAATGCGTAAACATTTTCATTGTTTTTACTAAAAGCTACAGGCGTAAAGGTCCCTTCAAATTCCTCTCCAAAACGTTGCCATTTATCCCCTTTTTCTTTTATATAAAATAACTGTTGCTTAGCATTTTCGTCAATACCTGCAACAAAACGAGGGATACCTGCGTTATCTACTAAAAAATGGCTATAAGGAATAGGCGCACGGGTAACATAGTTTCCTTTACCATTGTAAACATTTAACTTATCCACTTTCGCCAATACATCTGATTTACGTGAAAATTTTTGAGTGATAATCAAAACGTTATCTGGATCATCAGGCAACAAGTCTAACAAGAATCCTGCATTACCTGAAGATGAGTTATGAGAGCGGTACCCATAAATCATTTTTCTTTTACTGCCATCATAATTAACAGCATATAACTCACCAAAATTTAAAGGTTGCTCTAACGAGCCTCTTAGTTGCTCAACTTGAATAATAACGCGTTCATTATTCACCCAGTAATACTCTCCAGGCTGTTCACCTCTATCAGAACTAATTGAATAAGTTATTTTTGACGTTTTGGTTTCGAAAAAAACTAAGGCGTTTACCCCGTCTCTGTTTACTAAAGCGGCTATGTGTTTTCCATCAGGTGAAATTTTAATGTTCAAATATTGTGGATGACGAGAAAAGTCTTCAATGGTAGCTGCCTGCATGGCGAAGCTAGTACTCATAAAGAAGAACAGAACAAGAAAAATTTTGCTCAAGTTGAATTTGAAATTATCATTATCATTGAGTAATTCACTATCACGTCGCCATGTATTGTTATGTATCATGTTGTTCTTCTTTATAAAAAAATAAGGAGTTAAGGGATTAAAATAAATTTAGCTAAAAATTAATACTTATAGTTTTGGAAGTTTTTCATCTTTAATCATTGCTAGTATAAAAACCTAGGACACTTTCTATGATCTATTCAAGGGTCACCCTAATTGACAAACTTGTAAATATAACTTCATCAATAGTAGCTATGACTTATGCTAGCTTTTATTAAATAATTTTGTATGAATGAAATATATTCCATGAAATATTTCCCCAATAATGAAAATAATAAGTATATCTCCGTAGGCTAAATCCGTTAAATCTTTAAGCCAATCTACTGCTCCCACATTCCCTAAGTAAATTAAAGTAAAAGAAATTAATAAAGCGAAAAATATATACGCTAATTCTAATTTACTTACTTTGATATTTAAGTTTTTATTTTGCATAGTTTTTTCTTCTATAATCAATAAATTAATAGAGAGTGATTAATAAAACGTATTTAACATTACCTGAATAATACGTTTTATATATTTTATAGTTTTTATTTACCACCTAACTAAAATCGTGAGTACATCCAAGCTCCTAGACGTTTACCTGCCCCTCCAGCTCCCATAGCAGTAGCTCCATAATAACCGACCATAAATGCTCCTGATGCAACTCTAAATGCATTATTTGCGACGAAGCCTAATCCAACAGTCAAATATCCGACCCCCGCTTTTGCTACAGAATACTCCGTATTAGTCCCACCATTCACTTGTTCAATTTCATTTACGTTTAATTCACGCATTGTGTATACTCCTAATATCCAACATTTATTTGTCGGTGTGTTAAGTGCTAACTCAGGTTCTTTATTAGTCATGAGTCAGCGATTAATAGGCTGATTTTAGTTTTTCTCGCTAAAGTTCGACTAAAGTCAGCCACTCTATTTCCAATAAAATTAATTCTTAAGCTTAAGGAATAATTCCATCAAAAAAATTCTCTAAAACAATTAACTTACTCTACCTTTCAGACTATATATTGGCTCAAGTAACCACTCTATTAACGTGCGTTGTTCTAACATAATATCTGCTTCAAATAACATACCGCTTTTCAGGTCAAAGGTTTTACCAAATGCTTGCATTTGTTGCTGATTTAACTTTGCTCGTAAACGGTAAACAGGCTCTTGTAAGGCAATAGGTAGTTGTATTTCATTCGGTGTGATCAATGTTTGGTCAATACGCATAATTTTGCTTTCAATAAAACCAAAACGTTGGTAAGGAAAAGCGTCAAAACGTAAACGGGAAGTATTGCCTACTTGGATAAAACCAGCAGAGCGTGTTGGCAGTAACAACTCTGCAACAAGCTCGGAGTTTTCTGGGATAACATGCAACAAAGGTTTAGACTGTGCTTTTGTTTGCGATAGGGTTTCACCCTCTACGACTTGAATACCCGTAACAATACCGCTATGACTTGCCGTAATGGTGTATTTATAATTACTTGCTACTTGTGCTAATTGACGTTGAAGATCTGCTTGTTGACGCTTCAAGTTATTAATACGTAAGGTGTATTGCTGAGGAATATTGGTAACGTTAAAGGCAACTTGGTTTAATTGGTTTTGCTGTTGCAGTAATAATCGAGCTGTATTTTGTTTTTCTTGTTTAGCCTCAAGTAAGGCTTGTTGCTGACGTTCTTTCTCTAGATTTGATAGATAACCATTTTTATTTAGTTGATTGAAATTTAGCTGCTGCTCATTCAATAGTGTTAGCTTCTCTTCAGCTAATATCATTTGGCTTTCAAGTGCTAGTTTTTCATTATTTAAGCCTGTTTTCTGAATGGTTAAATTCAATAATTCTTGCGTTTTTAATGTTTGATGCTGATTTATCTCATCGCTAAGTAAGTTTGCCTGTGTATGAAGTTGTTCAGCAAGTTGTGTACTTAAATCAACACCATTGCTATTATTCTGCTGAACAATAACTGTAGCAAGTGATTGACCTTTGACAACCTTATCACCTTCTTTCACCCATAACTTCTCTATAGTGCCGCTTTGGTTCGCAAAACTTTTAATGACGCCTTTATTTGGTATTAAAAAACCACGAACTGTTTCTTTGCGAGAATATTCGGCACTAAAAAGGAAGGTAACCATGGCAGCAGCAACAGAGACTAAAATGAGTACGGTTAATTTAATCGATAATGGTTGAGCTAAGGTAATAGCACCTGTTAAGCGCTCACTTTGATGAGAAATAGCTTCCTTTCTAAATAACGACATATCATTTCCTTTGAATAGTTAGCGTTGCAAAATTTAGTCTATATTATTATTTTCGTCAAGAGTTTATTTGGTGAAAAATACGAAAAGGGTAATACTTATTAAAAACAAAAATAAAAATAAAAACGATAAATATCAATATGTTATTTTTAGAGGTAAAATTAAAAAATCAGAGAAAAACGAGCTAAATGTCTTCCGAACCATTTTGTTTAAACTTTGTAATGACATTTATTCGCTCGGCGTTTATCGCTTCTTTGATAGCGATGCCTTTTAGCCCTTGCTCAACAAATGTTTTAGCATTGACCTGACAAGCGGCAAGCATAGCCCCCTTTAAAAATTGCTCTTGTGGGTATGGACGGTTTTCAAAGCCAAGACGACCAAGAAAGTCACTTTTACAGGCGATAAGAAAGTCTTCAAATTCTTGCGGTTTACGCCACACATCAAGCTGATTAAAAATTTTCAAGATAGAGCTAGGCTTTAACTGAAAAGCTTTATGACAATGCAGATGATGCTCACATACTTTTAAGGCCAATTGCTTATAATAAGTGGGCACCTTAAGTTTTTTGGCTATTTTTTCGACCAAAGGTAAGCCAGCTTTTTCATGACCGCGATGGCTTGGCCAATGTTCACTTGCAGTTAGGCCTTTACCAAGATCGTGACATAAAGCAGCAAAACGAATCGCGGTTTTGTTATCATGATTTATTGTTAGTAATACTGCTTGTTGCAATACCATCATGGTATGCACGCCGCTACAAATTTCAGGATGCCATTGGGCTGGATTGGGGACGTTCCACAAAGCATCTAGCTCAGGCCATAGTGCTTTTAGTGCTTGGCATTGATGTAATATTTTAAAGAAAATCTCTGGGCTGGCTTGCTCAAGCTCATTTTCTGCACCAGTATCTTCAGAAAGTGTGCGTTGTATTTCTTGCCATACGCGCTCAGCACTGAGTGTTAATAGCTCACCGCTGTCACTAATTTTAGTCATTAACGCAAGCGTTTCAGGCGCGATAGTAAATCCATAGCTATGATAGCGGGCAGCGAAGCGGGCAACACGTAATACTCTTAATGGATCTTCAATGAAAGCATCGCTAACGTGGCGCAATACTCGCTTTTCTAAATCTTGTTGACCATGGTAGGGGTCAATAATTTTCCCATTGCGAGTCATTGCCATGGCATTCACGGTTAGGTCGCGCCTTAAAAGATCTTGCTCAATAGTCACATCAGGCTCAGCGTAACAACTAAAGCCCGTATAACCTTGTCCTTGTTTCCGCTCTGTGCGGGCGAGGGCATATTCTTGTTTGGTTTGTGGATGAAGAAAAACAGGGAAGTCTTTGCCTACTTGGCTAAACCCTAATGACAGCATTTTGTCTACACTAGCACCAACAACCAAATAATCGTGATCTTTAACGGCTCTATTTAATAGTTGATCTCGCACAGCGCCACCGACAAGATAAACATCAAGTTCAGGGATATTTGTAACGGTGGTGTTAATGCTCAAAAAAAGTAACCTAAATAGATAAATCAGTGTCGTGAGTACGGGTAAAGTTTATCATAACTTTTCGTCAAGTACGTGCGTAAATTGTAGACTTCTTAGCGACAACAAGGTAATTTCAGCACAGCATTTTTTACTTTTGTCGTTTCGTTTTTATGTACACAAATTTCTTCTCGTTAAGTGAGTTACCTTTTTCCATTGCGCCGAACCCTAAATATTTATTTATGAGTGATAGGCATCGTGAGGCGCTAACACATTTAAGCTATGGCTTAGACGGCTCAGGTGGTTTTGTTTTACTTACCGGTGAAGTAGGAACGGGCAAAACGACAGTCAGTCGTTGTTTGATGGCTGATTTACCCGAAAACACCCAATTGGCTTTTATTTTAAACCCAACCTTATCAAGCCAAGAATTACTGGCGACCATTTGTGATCAGTTAAAAATTCGTTATCGTAAAGTGGGGGCAACCTTAAAAACCCTGACGGATAAAATTTCAGAAAAATTATTAAAAAACCATGCTAATGACATTAATACTTTATTGATCATTGATGAAGCGCAGCATTTAGAAGCTGAGGTGCTAGAGCAACTTCGTTTGTTAACGAATTTAGAAACCAACACAAAAAAATTACTGCAGGTTATTTTAATTGGTCAGCCTGAGTTACAGCAATTATTGAAGCGTCGTGATTTACGGCAATTAGCGCAGCGTATTACTGCGCGTTATCATCTATTACCGTTAAATCAACAAGAGTTAGCCTTGTATATAAAACACCGATTGTCAGTGGCTGATTGTCATCGTGTGCTTTTTAATAAAGGTGCTTTAGCGGCTATTCATAAGTTATCTCAAGGTATTCCAAGACTTATTAATTTGATTTGCCATAGTGCTTTGATGGCAGCTTATAATAGTAATAACACCATTGTTGATAAAAAAATTATATTAAAGGCAACAAGTCATGCCTTAGGGGATGACTTTGAACAATCTGTTTGGTGGCAGCAGAAAAATACTAAACTGGCAATGGCGAGTAGTGCTTTATTGTTAGTACTGTTTTCGGGCTATTGGTTAGGAAAAACAGATCCGTTGCACGTTTTGACTGATAATGCGCAGGATACATTACGAGCAACTAACGTAATAACCCCTAAAGCCGCCAACATTGCTGATGTTGTAGAAAAAGTAGCGACGCAAACAGAAAACGTTACACTGCAACCCACTTTTCCTGAGCCTGAAATTATCATCGAACAAAAAATAGTGTCTGCTGCAGCGCCTATTACTAACGTTGTTAATCAGAGGATAAGTAATCAGCCAGAAAAGTTACAGCAAGTAGGAACAACAGCACAAAATTTAGCTATTCCTTCAGGTACTCCTCAAAAAGAAAACTACCAAGTGGCAGCCGTTGATGGCGTTTCTGATGATTTATTAGCACGTTTTCAAGCGGCGATAGATGACACTCAGCACCCAGAGACTAACCAAGTAGAGTTTGAGCAAAGCCAACGGATAACCGACGATGTAAAGCCGCTAACACAAATGCCAACATGGGTACAAAAAGGTATTCCTAGCTTGAAGTTTGAACAACATATTTATGCTTCAGATGGTCAGGGTTGGGTTAATGTTAACGGTCGTGACAGATATGAGGGGGATATTGTTGCCGATGGCTTAAGTATCGACAAAATCTTACCGCAACAAGTTATCCTCACTTATCGCGGTGAAAAATTTAGCTTGCCAGCGTTGACGAATTGGTAGCGGCTAGTATCAAACTTTTGAAGATTGTATAACTAATACTTTCCTATCTTTTTATTTAGCCAAGCGGTTATTAAATAGGAAGAAATAGAGTCACTGCTACTCATTCTATACTTAGGTGTATATTGCGGTGTGTTTTGTTTTTCTTCGTTGTTAATAACCGAATCATAAATAGCGAAGTTAGCAATTTGCTGTCGTGAAAACCATTGGGCATTTTCAAGGCTGTCTTGTCTGGTATCAATTTTTTCAGAGCTTGCTTGGGCAATAAAACCTAGCATGATAGAAGCAGGGAATGGCCAAGGTTGAGAAGCAATATAGCTTGGGTTTTCAGCAATGATTGCCGTTTCTTCAGCGACTTCTCGTATTACTGTTGCTTCGAGGGTTTCTCCGGGATCAACAAAGCCCGCCAAAGTTGAATATACTCCGTCAGGCCAGTTTGCTTGTCTGCCTAATAAGCAGCGTGGTACGCCGTCAGCAAACATTTTTTCAACCAGCATAATGACCGCAGGATCAGTTCTTGGAAAGGTCATATTTCTACATTCACTGCACTTTCTAGCGTGACCAGCTTCAGCCGAACGGTTAATGTTGCCACATTGTCCGCAAAACTGATGGCTTTTATGCCAATGTACCAACCCCTTAGCTAAGGCTAAAATAGCAGCGTCAAAGGCATTAAGTAAGGCGGTATGCTTTCTTAATGATAGCCATTGCCCCAGTGTTAATAACTCTTCTTGGTCAGAAAATTTTAGTTTGTTCTGATCAACGGCAAAAATAGCTTGTTGTTCATTTCTACCCAGAAAAATGCACTGATCTATATACAGTGTTAATAGTTGTGCTTTGCTTAATAAAAGTGGCGCTATTTCATCAAGCTTAAAAAAACACTTACCATTGTTAATTAGGCAAAATAAGGTGTCTGGTTTATTAAACTCTGCGGTTAACCATGCCTTATTTTTACGCTCATTACTGCACCTATCAAGAGGCATTTGGCTATAGGCGAATGTCATAAAATTTTTCCTGTAATATTTATTTTGCCCAGATTTTTGACCTGTCACCTAACGGTAATATGATGGCAATCAGCCTCAACCTTGTAGACTTAACTGATAGCCAAAACTTTATTTGTTTACTGCCAAGTGGGCATTTTTGCTTCAAAAGCTTTAATTTTGTCAAGTTTTGCTAAAGTCCAACCGACGCTATCTACACCATTTTCTAGGCTGTATTTTTGAAACTTACTTAGGCTAAAGTCAAAAGCAATTTGCTCGCCATTAGTGTTGGTAAAACTAACTTTGTTGTTAGGTAAATCAACGGTAAGGTTAAGGTTAGCGCCATCAGCTTGAGCAAATAATTGCTCAATTTCGCTTTCACTTAATTTAATAGGTAATAAACCAATGTTGATGCAGTTGCCATAAAAAATATCAGCAAAACTTGGCGCAATAACCACTTTAAAACCGTATTCTTCTAATGCCCATGGAGCATGCTCGCGGCTTGAACCACAACCAAAGTTTTCACGGGCTAATAAAATGCTCGACCCTTGGTATTCAGCTTGGTTTAAAATGAATTCAGGGTTTGGCTCTTTACCACTGTGATCTAAGTAGCGGCTATCGTGAAATAAATGTACACCAAAGCCAACACGCTCGGTTTTTTGTAAAAATTGTTTTGGGATGATTTGATCGGTATCGACATTGGCGATATCTAATGGCACAACCAAGCCAGTATGTGTGTTAAATTTTTCCATTTGCATTCCTAAAAGTTTTAAGTAGCGCTTTGTCTTAAAGCTAATTGCTTTAAATAGCAAAAAGACTATTGTTACGCGTTTAAGTCGACAAAATGACCTGTTATTGCTGCCGCTGCTGCCATTTCAGGACTCACTAAATGCGTACGGCTACCACGGCCTTGACGACCTTCAAAGTTACGGTTACTGGTTGAGGCACAGCGATCGCCTTCTTCAAGCACATCGTCGTTCATACCCAAGCACATCGAGCAGCCAGGTAGGCGCCATTCAAAACCAGCGTCGCTAAATATTTTATCTAATCCTTCACTCTCTGCTTGCGCTTTCACGCGGTAAGAGCCAGGTACAATAATGGCATCTACCGAGGGTTGTACGCTTTGGCCTTTTGTTGTGTAATCTTTTACCACAATGGCTGCGGCTCTAAGATCTTCAATACGCGAGTTGGTACAAGAGCCGATAAAAACTTTATTGACGGTAATATCGGTAATTTTAGTGCCAGCCGTTAAGTCCATATATTTCAGTGCTTTTTTACAAGACTCTTGTTCAACAGGGTCGGTAAAATCACTTGGGTGTGGCACAATGCTGTCAATACTGGTTACTTGTCCGGGGTTAGTCCCCCAAGTAACTTGGGCTTTAATGTCTTTCGCTTCAAGCGTTATAACGCTATCAAATACCGCACCATCATCTGATTTTAATTGCTTCCAATCAGCAACCGCTTGCAAGAAAACGTCATCTTTTGGTGCGTATTCTTTACCTTCTACATAATCAAAAGTGGTTTGATCTGGCGCCACTAAACCTGCCTTGGCACCAAACTCAATGCTCATGTTACAAACGGTCATACGCTCTTCCATGCTTAAGGCTGCAATGGCTTCGCCGCAGTATTCAACCACATAACCGGTAGCACCAGCACTGCCGGTTTTACCGATAATGGCAAGAATAATATCTTTAGCGCTAATACCTTTGCCAACATGACCTTTTACTTCAATTTTCATGGTTTTAGCTTTGTTCTGACGCAAGGTTTGCGTGGCAAAAACATGTTCAACCTCAGAAGTACCAATACCAAAAGCTAAGGAGCCGAAAGCACCGTGAGTGGCGGTATGTGAATCGCCACAAACTATAATAGTACCGGGTAGAGTTAAACCAAGCTCTGGTCCCATAACGTGGGCAATACCTTGGTTTTTATGACCCATACCAAAAAGCTCTATGCCAAAGTCTTTACAGTTTTTTTCTAGCGCGCGTAGCTGATTTGCTGCGCCTTCACCTGCGGCATCAATTTTGATGGAGCGAGTTGAAATATTGTGATCCATAGTGGCGATTGTGCGTTCAGGGTGACGCACAGGACGGTTATGAAAACGCAAGTTTGCAAAGGCTTGTGGTGAGGTGACTTCATGGATTAAATGTCGGTCCACAAAAAGCAAAGGTGTTTCACCTTCAACATCTTCAACTAAGTGATTCTGCCATAATTTTTCGTACATGGTTTGGGGAGTATTTGTTGTCATGTTATGCGCTCTCTTTATTCTGGTCAGTAATGTGTTTACAAATATAATCACCTACTTCGCTCGTGGTTTTAGCATTTTCTTTTTCGCCTGCTGGTAATAAATCAGCCGTTAGTACACCATTATCTAATGCCTTGCCAACCGCTTCTTCAATAGCTTTAGCGGCAGCCTCTTCATTTAGGCTGTAGCGTAGCATTAGTGCGGCTGATAATATTTGCGCAATTGGGTTAGCAATGCCCATGCCGGCGATATCGGGTGCGCTGCCGCCAGCAGGTTCGTACATGCCAAAACCTTGCTCGTTCAAGCTGGCTGATGGTAATAAGCCCATAGAACCGGTGATCATGGCGCAGATGTCAGATAAAATATCGCCGAATAGGTTAGGGCATAGCATTACATCAAATTGATTAGGGTCGCGCACTAATTGCATTGCTGCGTTATCAACATATAAATGCTCTAACGTTACGTTAGGGTAGTCAGCGGCAACTTCTTCTACCACTTGACGCCATAATTGGCTAGTGGCTAATACGTTGGCTTTATCTACTGAGGTGACTTTATTGTTACGCTTTTGTGCCGCCTGAAAAGCAAGGTGGGCGATGCGTTTCACTTCACGGCGCGAATAAAACATTGAATCAAAACCGGTTTCTTCTTCACCTTCGCCTTTACGGCCTTTGGGCTCACCAAAGTAAATATCGCCTGTTAATTCGCGAATGACTAACACATCGAAACCTTGCTCAGAAATATCACTACGCAATGTTGATAATGAAGATAGTGCTGGTTGTAATGTGGCAGGGCGCATATTACAAAATAAGTCGAAATGACCACGCAAACCTAAAAGTGCACAACGTTCTGGTTGTTCAGTAGGTGGTAAGTTTGCCCATTTTGGGCCACCGACAGAGCCAAATAAAATGGCATCGCTTGCTTCACAGCCTTTCATGGTTGAATCAGGTAGGGCATTACCGTGGTTATCAATGGCTGCGCCACCAATATCATAATCTTTGGTATTCAGTGTTATATTGAATTTTTCTGCAATGGTCGTTAAGACCTTTTTAGCTTCAATCATTACTTCTGGGCCGATACCATCACCGGCTAAAATTGCTATGTTGGACATGTTTTTCAAACCTTTAATATATTAGTTATAGCGCGAACACTTTCTTCCGAAAATAAGCCGCCTACGTTCGTATGTTGTAGGCGGGATTTTAATCGCGCTCATTGATATTTTACTTTGCTGCTTTTAGCTCGGCAATGGTTATGGCTCTGTGTATGCTATTTAGTGCATGAACTAAGGCTTGCCCCGACGCTTCAATAACATCCGTTGCTAAGCCGTAGCCATGGAAATTTCTGTTTTGCCAAGTAATAACTAAATCTGCTTGCCCTAAACCATCTTCACCTGAGCCTTTATTAGATATTTTATAATCGCTTACTTCAAACTCAACATCAACCGCTTGTTTAATGGCTTGGTAAAGAGCATCAACAGGGCCGTTACCTGTGGTCGCTTGTACTTTAGAGCTATCAGTGCCGGCTAATAATTTGATACTGGCAGTTGCAAATTCGCCATCACCACATTGCACATTAATGGTGTCTAAACGATAGTGATCTTGGCTGTCTTGTTGCTGAATATTAAATAATAGCGCTTCTAAGTCATCATCAAATACTTGGCCTTTTTTATCCGCTAGCGCTAAAAAATCAGCATAAAGTTTTTCTATTTCATAGTCGCTTTCTTGGTAACCTAAGCTTTCCATGCGGTGCTTAATGACATGACGACCACTGCGTGAGGTTAGGTTTAATTTAGTTTTAGCAATACCGACACTTTCTGGTGTCATAATTTCATAAGTATTACTCGCTTTTAACATGCCATCTTGGTGAATACCCGATGAATGGCTAAAAGCATTACCGCCAACAATAGCCTTATTTAATTGCACTGGCATATTGCACAAAGTGCTTACCAGTTTTGAAGTGCGAGCAATTTCTTGGTGGTTTATATGGGTATTTACCCCTAATAAAGCTTCACGGGTTTTCATTATCATGGCAACTTCTTCTAATGAACAGTTACCTGCACGCTCGCCAATGCCGTTAATAGTACATTCAATTTGTCTTGCGCCTGCTTGTACCGCAGCCATAGAGTTGGCAACGGCTAAACCCAAATCATTATGACAATGCACTGAAATAATGGCTTTATCAATATTGGGCACACGGTTGAATAAGTCGGTAATGATACCTTGAAACTCAAACGGCATAGTATAACCAACGGTATCAGGAATATTTACTGTGCTGGCTCCTGCATCAATAGCAGCTTCAACCATGCGGCATAAATTATCAATAGGCGTGCGGCCAGCATCTTCACATGAAAACTCAACATCATCAGTAAATTTACGGGCATATTTTACCGCGTGTACAGCCATGGCTTGTACGTCAGCAAATTCTTTACGTAATTTCTGCTGAACATGCACATCAGAGGTAGAAATAAAGGTATGAATGCGAAATTGATCGGCAACTTTTAATGCTTGCGCACAAGCATCAATATCAGCTTCTACCGCACGAGCTAAACCACAAACTCGAGCATTTTTGATGGTGCGAGCAATTTGCTGAACGGATTCAAAATCACCAGGAGAAGAAACAGGAAAGCCAACTTCCATGATATCCACGCCTAAACGTTCAAGCGACTGGGCAATTTGTAGCTTTTCATGTACTGACAAGCTAGCGTTTAAAGCCTGTTCGCCATCGCGCAAGGTGGTGTCGAAAATAATGACATTATCTGATGATAAGCCTTGTGAGGATGAACCTAGTGAGTTTGATGTGGTGTTGCTCATGTTTGTATCCTTTATATGCCTTATGTGGTTTGCTTATGTTATTGAAAAGCTAACTAATGCATAGACGTAAAAAACCCGCGTTAGTTAGCGCGGGTTTTAATTAATTCTTATTGGTGTATATTTTTAGACTATTATCTGATTGAGTAATATCTGAAAATGTTATGAATAAGCAATAAAACCTAGCCGCGCACTTTGAGTACGAGGAGGAGGTTGAGGATAATTTGCTTAGTTATTAATATCATTTTCTGCGTTTTTACTTCTAGTCTTTTTGTTAATTATGCACTGAAAAAGCATCATTAACACAATAAAATTTATTTAGGAGTCTATTAATAGCGCACTTACTCAATTTTTGTCAAATGAAAAAAAATTAATCGCTAGATGCTTTAGTTATATAGGTGACTTAATATCTATGATTAGAGGTTATATTCAACCTGTAAAGAAGCATTCAGTTCTGTTTCATCACCAATGTCATTGTCAAAGCTTGATTGGCTTATACTGCCAGATAAAGTAAGGCGCCAATTTTTATAATCATGCTGAACGCTGCTTGATATCATCCAAACTTGCTCGGCAATACTGGTAACTGTGTTGCCAATAAGCGGATCATTTGGTGCTTTATCACTGTTATCATAGTTAAGATCTAAAAAACGGATTTTTGTGGTTAGCCTCGTGTTGGTGCTTAGTTGTGAAATAGCGCCTAGTACATAAGTTTTGGCATCATTTTCATAAGTGCTGCCAACAGTACGGCCGTTATAGCGCATACCCGTTGAGTAAGTTGAGTGTTCATAATAGCAGTCACCAATGTTATCTCTTGTGCCACAGTCAGCCAAGCTATCGGCTAATTCGATAAAAATAGTACTCGCTTTGCTGAAAATATTTAAATGGGCATCAAAACCAAACTGAGGTTGCGCTTTGGTTAAATAATTTAGTGTGCCTTCTTTACCATCTTCAGCAAATTTTTGTCCGTAAAAACTCATTGGTACATCAAATAAGTTGAAACTGTAGCGTAAATCATAACCTGCTTGTTGGTTAGCGGGATTTGGATTGTTTTCATCACAAACTACATCGTCAATGCCACAGTTGGTTTTACCCAGCAGAATATCGGCAAATGTTGATAAACTTTGAGAATGTCCTGCTCCGCCCCATTGCGCTAAACGTGTAATACCAAGCTCTAAATTTTTAAACGGTTTGAAGTTTAATCTGAAGCCCCACAGCAGGGTATCGTTTACCGTGCGTTCATCATCCATTTGTCCCATAAAGCTCGTGACGGTCCATGGAATATCAAATTCGGTGAAAGGAATGATGAAAGCCTTAGCTGATTTACGCGAAATACTAAGAGCGGTAATAGGTCTAGCATTGTTTGTTAAGCTTAAACTGGTATCCCAAGTTGGCCCATACCAGCGATTTTGTCGGCCAAATGACACAACCCAATTACCCATAAAGGCGGCTACATAACTTTCATCAAAACGTATTTTTTCACCGTCTTGTGGGTTATGGGTATAACTTGGTGCTATTTTTAGGGCGAAATTATCAGACATCATGCTTGTATGCACCGTGATGCTATTTTTATCACTTTGGGTATCGCCAAAACTAGTAAAGCGTTTATTTTCTATCCCTGTTTGCGCCTTAAGGCGAGTTTGGCTTTTTTTCGCTAAATTAAATTGATGTTTAACGTAAAAATAAGCGTTCTTTTGGTTTGCTGTTAAGCTAATTACGTCAATGTTTTTTAGATCACGAATAACATCGTGCCACATCAGAGGATAAGTGGTTACTGGCGTGATTATTTTACCGGTATCAGCAAGTAATTGAATGTTGGCTTTTAAGTAAATATCGGAAGTATCTATCCAAGGCTCGGCCATAGCAGAGGCGGTGAAAGTAAAACTACCAATGAAAAACAATTTTGCTAATGAATATTTAGAGAAAAACATGTATGAAAAGATCCGTTTACTAGCCGATAAATTGGATAAAAAACTCAATATTTGAAGGAAAAAGATTATACGTGTTTTCATAATGTTTATATAGGTTTAAAATGTAAGCATCATTATTCATGCAAGTTGAAGTATCTATGCCAGCTAAACGCTATTTGTTTTATATTTCCCAAAATTATTCTTATGCTATTTTACGACCTTTACAAGAAGAAATATGGGCAAGAGGTGATGAAGCAGCATGGTTTTTAGAGGGTGAAGAAGTTAATGATAATTTTTTAAACTCAAATGAACAACGATTGCTCTCAATAGATGAAGTACAAAACTATAAGCCAGTTGCTATTTTTTACCCTGCTAATATTGCGCCTACTTTTTTACCGGGTATTAATGTTGCCGTTTTTCATGGCTTTGATGCGGGTAAAGTAGATAAAAGAGGCAATAATGATCATTTTAAAGTTAGAAATTGTTTTGACCTTTATTGTACTCAAGGACCCAGTACTACGGAGCCTTTTTTAGAATTAGCTGAGCAATATAATCACTTTCAAGTAGCTGAAACAGGTTGGTGTGCGCTAGATGACCTCTATTTAGATCATGAAAAGCCCTCTGCAGATAAGCCGACTATACTCTTATGCTCTACTTTTTCAAAAAAGCTTTCCTGCGCTCCTCACTTATTTGAAACAGTAAAAAGGCTTAGTCGATCAAATAAGTGGCATTGGTTGGTGCAATTTCACCCCAAAATGCCAATTGAAATAGTGAAGCAATACAAGGCACTTCAAAATGAAAACCTATCGTTTGTAGAAACGGATGATGTTATCCCGTTATTACAACAAGCGGATGTGATGGTTTGTGATACCTCATCAGTGTTGATTATGTTTCTGTTGCTAGGCAAACCTGTTGTGACATATAAAAATATCGCACCAACCGATTATTTACTTGATATTGATAGTGTTGATTTATTGGAGGAGACTATTGAAAAAGCATTGCTAAAACCACCAGAACTAATGAAGCAGATTGAAAACTTTATTAGCATGACTCACCCATATCGTGATGGTGATTCATCCTGCCGAGTGTTAAATGCTGTTGATGATATACTGTCTGATAAATTTTCATTAAGCAAAAAGCCGATAGATTTCTTTCGACAATTTAAAATGAGAAAGAAATTAAATTATTGGAATTTTTGGTAAATGTCATTACGTTAAATAAAGTTACAATATGCTTTGGAAATAACGCACCATCTTCACAATCGTTTCAGTATGTGACATTTTTCTTTTAATCAGAGCAGCTAGCTTGTTTTAAATCTCGGTCGCTTGCGACCGAGATTTTTAAACTGGAAAACGGTCTTGAAACGATTTATGATTGAATGCGAAGACCGTTTAAAGAGTTTATATAAAACTCGAAGTTATAGTGAATTATTACTATGTAGGCGTAATTTCGACAGAGAATGTTGCTCGACAACCTTTGTTAACGAAAACTTCAGTACCTGAAGAATTTGAGGTTTCTCCCCAGCTTCCAAGTTCAATAATCTCAGAACGATAACATTTTGCTTTAGAGTGTCTATCATAAATCCAAACTGGTGATGCTTGATTATTTAATACAAAGCACTCATTGTATCCATTATTATTACTAGCACATGTGAAGTTTTGTATAGTTGCAGAGCGATTTAATGTCACCTCAAACCTTGCGCGGCATCCCTTTATAACCTCAATTCTATCATTATTAACAAACCAACTTATGTTCTTGTCACAAGACCTACTTGAGAACCTTTTTTTAAGTATGACACTAACAACACCTTGCGGTAGGTTACAAGTTTCTGAGTAATTATTAATACTTTCACATTCCACCCTAAAAGTGTTCGAGGTTGTAATGTCAGCATTTGCTAGAGGTGAAAAAACAGCTATTAAACTGCATAATGTAATTGCTACTTTTTTTAAATTCTTCATATCCGTAAAGCTCCATTTATTTAAAGTATGTTGTGACCCACAATATCGTAGAATCGAATGTATAATAACCATACCATATTGAAAATCAACTTATATTTAGAGTCTTAGGGAGAAACTGAACAATTTTGTTAGTTTATATGAACTACATCATGCAGTGGAAAAAGCTCTCCATTTCTAACACTGTTTTTTTATGAGACATTTTAGTCGCAATAGTAGTTTGTGCATTATCACTTAACTGTTTTAATATCTTTGTGTTTTCAATTAACAAACGAATACGCTCGGCAATGGCTTTACCGTCTCCAATAGGAACCACATAGCCGTTAACTTTATCTTCAATAATTTCCATCGCGCCTTCATTGGCTGACGTAATCACTGGTGTGCCAACGGCAAGTGACTCAAGTACCACTCGTGGCAAGCCTTCACGCTCAGAAGGTAGTATTAATACATCACACGCTTTAGCTATTTGAGGTACATCAGAGCGAAAACCAGTTTGAACTATTTTTTCATGCATACCTGTCGCTTTGATGTTACTTACATAGGGTTCACAATCAAAATTATCGCCAACAAGAATTAACCTAATATTGTCAATATCGCTGAGTTCTTTCATAGCATCAAGCATGTACCGCATGCCTTTTTGTGATCTTGGGCTACCAATACAAACAACGTTAAAGTTTCCACTCTGCGTATGTAAACTGCTTAGCTCTACAGCATCACCTTGATACCAAGCTAAATCATGGCCTTTATAAATAGTAATGACATTGGGTTGAATAACCTCACGCATCTTTGGCTTAACGTATTTGGTTACAGCTTCTGATACGCAGATAGCACCATCTATACGAGGATGTAACATACATAAATAATTGGAAATATCGCTTTTGTATAAGCCGCCAGTTGTACCACGATAGGCTATCATTTTGGCTTTAGTACCAATACAGCCAAAAGCCGCATTAGGGATGCCTTTTGACTCAGTAGCGTAAACAATATCAATAGCATTTTCTTTAATGTAGTGATGAACTTGTTTGATAACCGCCCAACTATGTTTTTTTAGCGAGCGTAATGGAATTATTGTTAAACCTGCTTGTTGATAATCTTCAATATAGGCATTGTTGTCACAAGTCATTATAGTAATGTCATGGCCAGCTTTTGCTAAACCTATATAACACTCAGCTTCTGGACGAACGGCGTTGTACGATCGGCCTCGGTTAGGGATCACTAATATTTTCATAAACTAATTTTTACTTTAAAAATAAGTGCTATTCCCAACTGTCCATAGAGCTACGGCGTCGAGCAAAAAACTTAGGTAAGATTAGTCCTAAAATTAACCCTATGCCTAAAACAATGGCGCCATTGAAAAACCATTGTTTTTTAATATTAGTATCTTGATCTTTAACTTTATTTTGTGTTTTTTCTAGTTGCTGCTGCACTTGCTTAAACTCAGCTTGTAACTTTGTTTTTTCTTGATTAAGTTGCTCGACCGTGCTTTTTAATTCATTCATTTTGCCATCAAGTTGTACATTATAGTCACTACCACTTGCTATTTTAGCGTTCAGATCGGCAACCACAAAACGTAAACCCGGTTGGCTGGTGATAAATTTAGACTCAACCCAAGTGATACGATTTTTGCCATCAATAATTTCACTATACTCATTTGATGATTTTCCTGTGGTTGCTATTTGGGTACCAGCATTAATGGTACCTAGAATACGATAGTTAGTACCTGGGCCAGCATGCATAAAAATAGAGAGGTCGTCAGAGATGTAACCTTTTTCAGCAGCTTGAGTCTGAATAGAGAAAGCGACCGATAAAATAATGAAAACGCCGATAATATTGTGTTTAGCAACTTGTATTATTTGCTGTTTGAAAGAGATGCTTGGAATATTCATGAAACAACCACTAGATATAATAAATCATTGAAAAGAAGATATTATGTGTTTGCTGCTTTGATATCAAGTTAAGATTAGGAATCCGTTGGTGCCTTGATAAACAAAGTGTATGCTGTGCGTGTTTTAAGGTGCATTAAAAGGGGGATGGAATAATAAATGAACACAGAAATAGAGCTTAAATTCTTACTATCAGCAACAGACGCAGAGAACGATCATGTTGCAGATAAAATAACAGCCATGCTAAAGGCGCAAAATATTGATTTTTCATACACCGAAAAATTGTTGTCTAATGACTATTTTGATAGCGGCAACCTTGAGTTAAGAAAAATGGATATGGGGTTGAGAATTCGCTCTCAAGGGCATAAATATGAGCAAACTATTAAAACGGCAGGTAAAGTGGTTGATGGATTACATTCTAGGCCTGAATATAATGTCGATATTAAAAACAACCATTTAGCGTTGGCTTTATTTCCTGCGCATATTTGGCCTGATAATTTTGATGTCAATGCCTTACAGCAAAATTTGCAGGTGATTTTTATCACTAACTTTACTCGCCAAGCTTGGCTTATTAATCAAGATAACAATGTGATTGAGTTAGCCTTAGACAGAGGGACTATTAGCACCTTAACTGGCTCTAAATCTATAGCTATTAACGAGCTTGAAATAGAATTAGTAGGAGGTGATCAACAAGCATTGTTTCAATTGGCTGAGCAGTTAAAAACTATTGTAACTATTGAACCCGGTAATTTAAGCAAAGCGGCTCGCGGTTATGCGCTGCATAATAATTCTTAGTCCTTATAACTGTCTGCAACGAATAGCAAAGAGCCTAGCGAGTGGATATCTTATATAGCCACCAAATATAGCCACCAAATAAAAAAGCCAGTAACAATTGTTACTGGCTTTATTTTATTTGGTTAAATAACCTAAATTGGTTATTTATTGCTGCAAATTAAAGAGCAACAATGTTCTCAGCTTGAGGGCCTTTTTGACCGTCAGTTACTGTGAATTCAACTTTTTGACCTTCAATTAAAGTTCTGAAACCGTCACCAACAATTGCGTTGAAGTGAGCGAAAACATCAGGGCCACTTTCTTGTTCGATGAAACCGAAGCCTTTTGCTTCGTTAAACCATTTTACTGTACCAGTAGTTGTAGACATAACTATATCCTAAATTTTTTATGAGTAATGGTGCTTTTAGCCAACTTATACTAAATAAGCAGACAAAAGCGGGTTTGCTAAAAAGTGTTGCTATTACTTATAAAACAGGACGTGTTAGTTCTGATAGATAAAAATTAACAGCGTAATGGTGTACAAAAATATAAAACGAACTTCAAGCGAGCTGAATTATAAAGCTGTGCTGGTTGATGTCAATAGTTACTTGTCGTTACGCAGTGAGAATAAATCGATAATCAGGTGACACTTAGTGTTTCACCTGACTTATAACAAAAAACAAAAAATAATATTTATATTTTTTATTGCCTCAGTTGAGCTGAAATAGTACTAATCAGTAACGTTTATGGTCTATGATTTGGTTATAAGCATGATTGTATTTAAGACATAAAAAAACCTGCGCAATCGTTATATATTAAGCAGGTTTTTGTGTTTATTACCGTCAAAAATCGATATAAAGCGGTTTGTAGCCTTAATAGTAAGTGGGTAATTTAGTGTAACTTACTCTATAACTTAAACTCTTGTACTGACTGTTGTAGCTCTTCAGAAAGTTTAGCAACTTCACTACTTGATGCTGCTGTTTGTTGTGACCCTGCGGTTGTTTGCTCTGCAATGGCGACAATAGATTCTAAGTTTTCGCTAATTTCGTGGGCAACAACACTTTGCTCTTCTGCTGCGGTTGCAATTTGCGAACTACGATCAAAAGCTTCGTGAACAGCGTGAGTGATGGTTTCTAACGCTTTATCGGCTTCTTCTGATTGATTGACACAATCTGCTGCTTTGGATTGACCCGCATCCATAACCGTTACTGCTTTACCTGCACCTAGTTGCAAGGCTTCAATCATGGTTTGAATTTCAGATGTTGATTCTTGTGTTCTGCTTGCTAGCGTTCTGACTTCATCGGCAACAACCGCAAAGCCTCGACCTTGCTCTCCGGCACGAGCAGCTTCAATGGCCGCGTTGAGTGCCAGTAAGTTAGTTTGCTCAGCAATACCACGGATAACATCTAAAATACCACCAATTGAAGCGCTATCTTGTTGTAATTGATTGATAACTTGCGCGGCTGATTCAACTTCACCAGCAAGTTGTTCAATGGTTTTTCTATTGCGGGCTGAAATTGTTTTTACTCGCTCTGCTTCATCATCGGCGTGCTTTATTTCGCCTAATGCATCATTAGCGCTCGAAAGAACACTTTGCGCGGTGCTGCTCATTTCTGTGGTAGCAGAGGCTGCTTGCTCAACTTGATTACGCTGTTCTTCAATGGCAATGGTACTTTCGGCGGTTACCGCTGAGGTTTGCTCTGCAGCTGCGGCCAGTTGTGACGAGCGATTAACAATGCCTTCAATTAAATTACGTAAACTATCAATAAGTAAATTGCAGTTTTTAGCCAATAATGCAAATTCATCTTGGCCGCTTTCATCTAATTTACGTGAAAGATCGCCTGAAGCAACGATGTTAAGCATGTCATTAACTCGGGCTAATGGGCGAGTAATGCTGATGAGTGTAAAACGAGCAATAACGATGGCGATAAGAATAGAAGCCGCCATTATAATAGCTGTTTGGGTATTACCACTGGCTACTGAGCTTTTTACCAGTTCACTGGCTTGTATAGTAGCTTGATTAGCTAAATCAACTTGTTTATTCAATATTTTGTTGACTTGTTCAGTGTTGTCTTCTGCCGTTTTCAACATGTTCTTTGCTTGTTGGTTGGCAGCTAATTGCGAACGTTTGTGGAATAATACCCCATTATTAGGGGATAATAAATTTTCAATGTCAGTAAAAGCCGAGGATAAATCTTGAGCTATATCGTTAACATCATTCATAGTAAGCTCAGCGATAATGTCATTTACTGAGCTTTGTGCACCCTCAAGATTAAATGATATTTCACTCTCTATTAAATCTGCGGTGCCATTTGCTAAGGTGTCTCGGTATTCAAATGACGATGAAACAATACCATTAAATTGATTTTCTAATTGCTCACTTAAATTAATAGCGCGTTGTAATTTACTATCAGCTAAGTCGTGATCAGCTAAATCTAATAATAAAGTGACGGCATCATCGGCTTTTTCTTCCAAGCTACTGACTTTCTCAGTTAACGCGTTTTGTTGCTCAATGGATACTTTTCTGTTTTTAAACACAGATAAAGCATTTTGTTCAAAAGAGCTATAAATTGTAGTCACTTTATTAAGATTTGATATAAGGTTGTTTTCATTTTGTACTAAGGTCTTTAATTGCTTAAATGCAGGGACAAACTGTGCTTTGACAGTATTAAAAGCTTGCAGGTTTTTTTCTAGTGAGGATAACTTAGTTTCGTAGAAACCTTTTAGGGTGAAGTTGGCCATTTGGTTTAGTTCAAGGGTTAATTGGTTACTACCTTTTAACGTTGGTATGGCTAATTGGTTTTGTTGCTCGGTTGAGGCACTAATTTTATTAAGGTTGAGCCAAGAAGTTACACTCGTTAAAACAAGCAGAATTAAAATAATGGTAAAACCACCAATAATTCTCATCGCTACAGTTAAATTCATAAATATCACCAGTTAGTTATAAGCAAATGCATTAGTTTTTGAATGATTATCATCAGAAAGGTGGATGTCATTCTATTATTTTATATACATATTGTTGTTATTTTACGCATGCTTTCTATCCTTTTAAAGCCCTCTTAATTATGAATTCATATCGGCTCAATGCTGAATATGTTTAATAAAATCTTAGAGTTTGATGAGTATATCAAGCTGGGCAGCTTTTTCACCTTTAAATATAAACTAAAGCGCAGTGTTATGCGCTGGCTCAGTAAATAGCCGTTTATCATGCCAACGTAGTAAGGTCAGGTGGTTGCCCCAAACGCAACCAGTATCGAGGGCATAAATGTTATTATGTGAGCACTGTCCCATAAGCGCAGCCCAATGACCAAAGACCCAAGTTGTGGTGTTAATCACATCTGACAGCTCGTACCAAGGGAATAATGTTGGTTTTGCGGGGGCTTTTATTGATAATAATGAATCGGGTGCAAGTTTTTGCTCAAACTCTAAGTGTTTATTTTCATCGCAGTAGCGCATACGTGTGAAGGCATTGATGGTGTAGCGAAATTTATCTTCTACGCTCTGCGTTTGCTGCCAGTCATTGGGTTGTTCGCCATACATTGATCGTAGCCAATAGTCTTTTTCTGTTGAGGTTAGTTTTTGATGAGCATTAGCTCCTTGTTCAATAGCGTCTTTTAAACTCCATTGAGGTGAAATGCCTGCGTGACTCATATAGGCATTATCATTGCCTATTTGTTGTAATAGTGGCTGCTGTATTAGCCAGTGCATAAGCTCATGTATGTCATTAGCGGTAAGTAATGCGGTAAGCTGGTCTTGCTTTTTGACTTTTTTAATACCAGCATAAACGGCAAGTAGATGGAGATCGTGATTACCTAGCACTACTTTAGCGGCATGCTTAAGTGATTTTATAAATCTTAGAGTTGCCAGAGAGTCAGGGCCTCGTGCCACCAAATCACCTGCTACATAGAGTTGATCGTTGTTTTTATCAAAGTTTACTTGGGTAAGCAGTGCTTGTAGTTCTTGATAACAGCCTTGAATATCACCTACTAAATAAATAGCCATATAAGCTCTTGCTTCCTCAATAGTCTAAATTCATGACCTATACCAAATGAAATAATGAATGAGTCAATTCAGAGCTGTGTCAGGGGAGTTAGAACCAGCAAAATTTATGTGTATAGAATCACTCTATATCAAATAAATTTATAACGTTATCACTTTTCTGACAAGGACGCTGCATGGGTGCAGCTTATTAGAGAATACAGGAGCATATTCTCCTGAATAACCATTTTCTTAAATCAATGCCTTGCCTCTACACCTTTAGTTCTCGCTGAATGACTTCAATTGGTATTAATTATTTCTGGTTTCTGGCTTCTGCCTTCTGCTGAGCCGATTTCGCTGCACGTCTAGAAAGTTTGCTATCAGTATTTTCATCAATTTTAGGCGGGTTATCGACAATAAAATTAGCAAGTTTTATGTAGTCATCTATTGATAAGTTTTCAGGACGCAGGTTAGCATCAATCTTTAGCGACTCTAACTGTTCAACGCTGAGCAGCTTTTTAAAGCTATTACGAATGGTTTTTCGCCGTTGGTTAAATGCCGCTAAACAAACGGTATTTAAGGCATTAATGTCTTTTACTGGGTTACTAATCGTTTTATGTGGCACTAAGCGAACAATGGCTGAGTCTACCTTTGGCGCAGGTTTAAATGCCTCGGGGCCAATTTCCATCACGGGAAATACTTGGCATTGGTATTGGGTCATAATAGAAAGACGGCCGTAGGTTTTACAATCTGGCCCTGCTGCCATACGCTCAACGACTTCTTTTTGTAGCATGAAGTGCATATCTTTTACCTTATCTTTAAAGGTTAAAAGATGAAAGATCAATGGTGTAGAAATGTTGTAAGGTAAATTACCAAAAATACGTAATGGCTTTTCTAATGCGAGTTGGGCAAAATCAAAATTTAAGGCATCTGTTTCATAAATAGCTAAATGGGGCGCTAAAAAGGGGTGGTGGCGTAGTCTATGAGCTAAATCTCTGTCTAATTCAACGACAGAAAGTTTTTCTGCGCGCTCTACTACTGGCTCTGTTAATGCGCCAAGTCCAGGGCCTATTTCTACTAAGTTTTCACCAGGCTCAGGGTTGATAGCATCGACAATGTCGCTAATCACTGCATCGTTGTGTAAAAAGTTTTGACCAAAGCGTTTTTTAGCCTGATGGCCTAAGTGGGTTCTACTATTCATAATTTCTCGTTTAAAATTTCGCTATTCGCTATTTTATTTGCGTCTATTAGCTAAATCAATTGCGCTTTTCATAGCTTCCATCATGCTACCTGAGTCAGCTTGACCTGTGCCTGCTAATTCTAGTGCTGTGCCGTGGTCAACAGAAGTACGTATGAAAGGTAAGCCTAAGGTGATATTAACCGATGCACCAAAACCTTTGTATTTTAATACGGGTAAGCCTTGATCATGATACATGCTTAAAACTGCATCGGCATCAGTGAGGTATTTTTCTTGGAAAATGGTATCAGCGGGTAGTGGCCCTATTATCTCTATGCCTTCGTTTCTTAATTCATCAAAGGCTGGGATCATAATATCCAATTCTTCACGGCCTAAATGGCCGTCTTCACCAGCATGAGGATTAATGCCGCAGGCGTATATTTTAGGCGAGGTAATGCCAAATTTTGTTATTAAGTCTTGATACAAAATACGGGTTATTTTTTGTAAGCGCTCATAGGTGATCGCTTTTGAGACATAAGCAAGCGGAATATGTGTGGTTACTAGGGCAACACGTAAGCCTTTAGTGGCCAGCATCATCACTACATCTGAGCAGTTGGCTTGATGAGCAAAGTACTCGGTATGACCACTAAAAGATATGCCGGCCTTGTTGATTAAGCCTTTGTTGACAGGACCTGTCACTATGGCATCAAACTCCCCAGACATGCTTTTATCGCTGGCTAATTTTAAGGTGTCAACCACGTAAGCGCCATTGTTTACATCAAGTGTACCGGCAATACAGGGCTGAGCTAGCGGAATATCTAAAACAGTTAAACTGCCAGCTTCTTGAGGGCGTGCAGCACTATTTACGTCGTAGTCAATTAAGGTTATTACTAGGTTTAATTGTTTTGCTCTTTGGGCAATAAGTGCTTTAGAGGCGACAACAATAATTTGCACAGGCCAAGCCTGTTGAGCAATCGTTATCGCTAAATCAGGACCTATACCCGCGGGTTCTCCAGGGGTAATGGCAATGCGTTTGGTCATTACTTTTCATCCTGTTCAAAAATTTCTATGTAAGCTTCATCGCGGGTTTCTTTGATCCAACGAGCGCTTTCTATGCCAAACTTACGATTATTTAAAATTTGATAAGCTCTATTTTTATTCATTTGCGATGTGGCATCGACCATACGTCTGTCATGAAGTTGCACGATATGCCAGCCAAATGAAGAGCGAAATGGTTGGTGATACTCACTTTTTTTCATTGAGGCTAATGCATCTTTAAAAGCGGGATCATAGCTTTTTGGATCAGCCCAACCTAAATCGCCACCACGTACTGATGTGGGTCCTTCAGAGAATTCTTTGGCTAGTTCTTCAAACGTTGCTTCACCGGCGTTAATCTTATCGATGAAACCTTTGAGCTGCTCCTCTGCTTTTGCTTCACTTAAAATAATTGAAGGCTTGATTAGTATATGGCTCGCATGTACTTCTTCTACTTCAACAATTTGACGGCCACGAATATCATGTACTTTAACAATACTAAAGCCTAAACCCGTGCGAATTGGTCCGACGACGGTGCCTTTGTCTTTGCCATCAATCAATTCTGAGAATAGTGTTGGCATTTCATTGATATTTTTCCAACCTAAATCACCACCTTCTAAGGCGTTAGCACCACCTGATGAGGCGATAGCAATTTTAGTAAAGTTAGAACCGCTATTGAGTAATTCAATCACTTTGCTGGCACGATTTTTAGCGGCAACCATTTCTTCTTGAGTAGCGTCTGTTGGAAACTCAATTAAAATATGACCAAGATGATATTCAATATCACTGTTGGTTTGTTCCTTCATTAACTCGAGTAAATTTGATATTTCTTGAGGTGACACGTAGATGCGGCGTCTAACACTATTGCGGCGCACTTCACCGGAGACTATTTCAGTACGAACACTTTCACGATATTTTTCATAGTCATTACCGTCACTAACTATCGCTTCACGAAATTGCGACAAAGAAAGTTTATTTTCTTGTGCCATATTGCCGATGGTTTGATCGAGTTGCGCATCACTGACTTGCACGCCCATGCGTTCGCCTATTTGCAGAATAAGGCTGTCATTAATTAATTTATCCATGACTTGTGTGCGCAAAGCACTGTCTGACGGCAATGATTGCTTATTTTTTTTAGCCTGATCTTTGATGTTTTTCAGTAAATCTTGCACTTCTGATTCAAGTACTACTGAGGCGTTGACAATAGCTGCAACTTTGTCTAATTGCTCTTCTTTAGCTTGTACCTGCATTAATGAGCTTGCTAGCAATAAGCTAGTTAATGTAATTTTTTTAACTAAATTTTTCATGTAATACGCATCTTCTAAGCTGATTTGGTGTGTTAATCTTGCAAATAGCTACTTTTGTAAATAATTGCTGAGTAGTTAATTTTGCAAGTAATAAGGGCGTTTATAGCCAAATATACTTGAGTTAAACATTTCTTGTGTACCAATAGCGCCTTGCTTACCATCAAGCCCTTTAATGATGAACTCTAACACGAAACCACTGTTAAATTCATCGCGGTTTTCATTGAATGAGGTATCATTACTTAAATTTGAATTGATATACCTATGGTAGGCAATGCGTACCGCCCAACAGCAGCTTTCATATTGAAAGCCGGCATAGCTTTCTATACTGCGACTATTTTTTAAATCTTCAGTAAAGCGACCGACAAAAGCCCAATCTTTATTAATAGCGAAACTCGCTAACAAAGAAGCTTGTTCTAAGCTACTACCTGAGACATTACGAGTGTACCTATGGTTCAATTGAACTGAATTATATTTATCAATTTGATAATTGAGTGCCACTTGCCCTTTGTTGGTGAAGCTATCGATAGTATTATATTGAATATCGCTACTGATTTGCCATTGATGATTTAAACGATAAAATAAATCAACGGCCATTGAGGATTGTTGGCTTTTTGTGTCATTTTCAATTTTGGCATCAATAAACTCATCAAAAGTATTATTATCATCTAAATATTGAATACGACCTAAACTAAGACGAAATATTTCTAAGTTTACTTTATCTAATACACGACTGGTGACACCCCAAGTGTATTGATTAGCGCCTGCTATTCTATCTAAACCACTGTAACTTCTGTCTCTAAATAGACCATCATAATCGTCTTGCAAATTAGTGGTGTCGTATAATCCTATATCGGTTTGGTCTTTTTCAGGAATATACAAGTATTGCAGCTGTGGTTCTAGCGTATGTCGATATTGAGAGCCAAATAACGACATGTTACGATCAAAGTTGATACCACCATGAAAGCGTATTTTGGGCAAGGTACGGTTTACGGTTGTAGATAATTCACTACCGGCTTGAATATTATTTTGCTGGTAATAGGTATGCAATAATTTAAATTCAGAGTTGAAAAACCAAGCAGGGGTCGACATGGGAAAAGTTAATCCGGCTTCTACATGGTAACGATTCGTGTCTACTTGCTCGTTTAACTCGGGCTGAAAACTGGTTAGCTCTGAGTAAAGTTCAAATTGCCCAGGTAAGTCTTGATGCACAAATAAGGCTAAGGGCTGTTGGGTTGAAACTTCCACGTGAGGCAGGGTTTTGTAGCTAGCTTGGTGTTTACCTAATACTTCAAAATCTTGCAATTTCATCGTGGTTTGCCAGCGTTCGCCAAAATAAGCCAGTTCAGCTATTTGATATAAATAAGCGTCATTAGAGTTGTATTGACTCGAGCCAATATCAACTAAGTAGTTATCATCACTAATGGTGGTATAGTCAATATAAGCTCTAAAATTATCTGAAAAGGTACCCACATGCTGGAATCTAGCGAGGTAGCGAGCATCTTTATTTGACGTTAAAGCATTATCTTTATTTAAGTATTCGAAGTCGATAGTACCGTTTTGTAGCCCAGTTAAGTATCTAAACTCAGTGTTTAATTGCGTGCCACGCTTTGACATATAACGAGGCGTTATGGTGGCGTCTATACTGGGGGCAATATTCCAATAAAAAGGTGTTTCAATTTCAAAACCAGAATTACTGGAGCTGGAAATTTTAGGATATAAGAAGCCACTTTTGCGCTGTTTAGAAACAGGAAAAGTGAAATAGGGCAGATAAAATACCGGCACATCAAATAATCTCATTTGTGCATGGTAGGCACTACCGGTAGCGCCGTCGGCAGATATGGTAATTTCTGAAGCTTTTATTTGCCAATCAGGCTTGTCACCAGGGCAGGTGGTAAAGGTTGAGGATAATAAACTTAACCCTTGTGTTGAACTGAGTTTAAGTTCGACCGCACTACCATGAACAGGGTTGCCATAAAGTTGATAAGAAGCACCAGACATACTCGTGGTTTGCTCTTTTTTATTGGCCTTAAGCTCATCAGCAATAACACCGATACTTTGGCTTTGATACTGAATATTACCTTGGGCATTAAAGGTCATTAACTGACGATTAAAGGCTAAATTATCAGCAATAACGATTTGATCTTTATCAATGAGCGTAACACCGCCACTAAAGTTAGCTATTTGATCTTTTTCGATACTAGAATATTTGGAAGTAATGTGAATGCGGTCATCAATGATTTTTAAAGCATTACTCACTATAGGTGCGTAAGTAGGCATCGGACATTGTAATTGCGGCTGAGCCGATACTGGTTGAGTTTGCTCGGCAAAAGCCGAACAACAAAATGCGCTACTAAGATAAGTAAAAACGCTACTAAGGAAAAAAAATTGTCGAGAAAAAAGCATTAATTCTTAAATGTTATCTTAAATATGCACGATGAAGCGTATATGATATAGCAAATGGTTAGGCAAGTGAATTCTAAATCGGTATTTTGAAATCACTTGATCATAGTCTTCTAGCTACGCGTCGCGAGTAAATAACAAATTAAAGTGTAAGGTAACAACAAAAATATGCGCATTTGGGGAAAGGTTTTAGGTTTTTTATTTGGCTTTATGTTGAGCAAAAGCTTGTTTGGCGCTTTATTAGGAGCTTGGTTGGGACATATTTTTGATCGCGGTCGAGGTTTCGATTTTAACGGATTAACTGAAGGTAAAGAGGATGATGTCTCTCGTCAAGCGGCATTTTTCTATAGCACTTTTTCGGTGATGGGGCATGTCGCTAAAGCGAAAGGGCAAGTGACTAATCATGAAATAGCTTTTGCTAGTGCCTATATGGATAAACTTAGCTTAAATAACGAATTACGCCAACAAGCCCAAGATGCCTTTCGTGAAGGTAAAATGGCGGGGTTTCCGCTTAAAGAGCGGTTACGAAAATTTAAACGCATTTGCGGAAATCGCCAAGATTTGTTATTGATGTTTTTGGAAATTCAAATTCAGGTCGCTTTTTCTGATGGTGATTTAGACACTAAAGAGCGCGAAGTATTGCATACTATTGCTAAGCTCTTAGGGTATTCTGCTCGCCAGTTAGATAATTTGTTAGAAATGATCATTGCCAGTGCGGCTTTTAATCAACAAGCAGGGCAGAGCTATCAGCAATTTAATGGTGGTAATGCTCCAACTAATGCCGGGCAACTGGATAATGCTTACAAAATTTTAGGGGTTAGTAAAGAGGCGGCTAAAGGTGATATTAAAAAAGCTTATCGTAAACTCATGTCCCAGCATCATCCTGACAAGTTAATTGCTAAAGGGTTGCCACCGGCAATGATGGAAGCGGCAAAAGAAAAAACTCAAGATATTCAAGCGGCGTATGATTTGATTACCAAGCAAGATAAGTAACGTTGCGGGTATGGAGTTATGAGTTTGAAGACAATAAACTGTGCGTGGACTTTTCTTATTCGACTCTAAATTTATCTTACCAACCTATCGATTTTAGCCAACTGTTAATTTGGCTGAGTAACGCTTGCTCTGGGTAGAATCCCAGTGCGGTGTTATTGAGTTGTCGTTGACGGTAGTATACTTTCATTTCTTGCTTGGCTAAGGCTAAGCGTTGCGGTGCTTTAGCGATGACAATAGCGTTATCGTGTTTTAGGTATAAATCTAATACCGGTGGTTCGCTGTTCGCTAAGGCTTTAGCAAATTGGCTATTGCTCTCATCGAGTAATGTGTCGCCGGTGAGTACATAACTACTTAATAAAATAATGGCATTGGGCGCTTGTATCGTGTCGTTTGAATCTAAAACTTCCATTAATATTGCGCCATGATTACCCTGAACAATCATAATAACAATACCCGGATATTCATTCGCTTTATCACTTATCGCGTTGATCATAGCAGTAAAATTAGTTTTATAATCATCAAGGCAGGTTTTATTTTCTTCTATTTGAGCGCTCAATTTAAGTGCGGTTGACGGATAATTGTCAGGTTTAGCGTTGGGTTGAACACTGATTGTTGTCCAACCTTGTTTAGGTAAAGCTTTACGGAGAAAGTTAATCGCTTTTGGGCTTGCTGCCCCTTGTTGCCAATCAGGAACAAGTATTGCCACCCCTTTATTGTTAGGACTGGTGTTTTCATTAACTAGGGTAAGGTACTCTTGTGCACCAACCAGTATAGGTTTTACTTTGGTCGCGGGCAGGTAATGTTTTAAATCAGCTTTATGTTGTAGTGCTAATGCTACAGGTGTTGGTACTGTTGTTGGCGTTGTTGTGGTGTAACTTTTTTTATTAGTTGTTTTCGGGGCTACTGGTTGATCTTTTTCTGCACTTTTCTCAGCTAACGCTATGTTTTGCAAGCATAAAAGGGTGAGCGTAATTAGTGTGGTTTTTGATAATGTTGTCACAAATGTTTCCATATTAAAGGCCATAACACTATATCGGTTACTAGCATAATAATGTTAGCTTTTTAGTACTTATTTAGCTTAAAGTCATGTTCAGAAGGCTCAATAGTGAACAGTGACTTTTAATCCTTTCTACAGATTTTATGTTGTAAAGGGTATATAGCGTATAACTTATATAAACGGACAATCACTGGTAAACGTAATGGCTTCGCCTGTTGTTGGTTGAGCCAATGTCAGCATTTGGGCATGCAATTGCAGCCTTGGGCTAACGGTTAATGCTTGCTCATGGGCATAAAGTCTATCCCCTAAAATGGGATGTCCTAATGCTAACATGTGCACCCGTAACTGGTGAGAACGACCCGTGATAGGCGTTAGTTCAACCAAGGTAGAATTTTCTTCAAAAGCTAATACTTGATAGTGAGTAAGGGACTTTTTACCATTTTCATGGTCAACTTTTTGTTTCGGTCTATTGGGCCAGTCACAAATTAGCGGTAAATCTACGCTGCCCTCTTGCTTTTCAACTTTGCCAAAAACACGGGCAATATAGCTTTTTTTCGTTTTTCTTTGCTCAAATTGACGACTAATGGCCACATGAGCAGGCTTATTGAGCGCCATTACCATCAAACCTGAGGTTGCCATATCTAAACGGTGTACTACGGTCGCTTTGGGTAGCACACGTTGAACTCTATTCTGCAAGCAATCTTGGTGCTCAGGCAAGCGACCCGGCACACTGAGTAAACCGCTTCCTTTGTTGAGTACAACCAAATCAGCGTCTTGATAAACAATATCAAGATAAGGACTCATTGGCGGCTGGTAGATAAAATCAGGATTGGCACTCATATTAATCTCTATTAACTTGTTACGTTTTTGGTCTTTATTTTAACTTAAAAATTTTTACCACCGAGGGTACAAAAGTCACCGCACTACATCGAGAATAACAAAATACTTGTGTAGTTCGAAAGCCTTTGTGGCTCATTACGGCTCGGTGGCAAAACATTATCTCTTCTAGTCAGTGCTAACCTTTTCCAATCACTAATTCGTGACGACTATCATACGAATGGCTTCAAAAGTTAGCTGAGCTTTATCAATATAATGATTTAATTCTGTCTGCTGGTGACAGATAAAGTCAATTTCTGCTTGGCGTACGTTTGGATTAATCACTTTTAATGCGGTTAACCGCTCTTGCTCTTGCTCAAGTTTGTTTTGCATGTTGGTTAACGCTTTTGCTTGAATAGCGACAATTTCTTGTGCGCCGTGCTGTTCAGCTTTAGTTACCAAAGGCCCTATTTGTGATTTTAATGCTTTGGTTAGCTGTAAAGCCATTTGTTTTTTCACTGGCCTTAATTGCTTATCAAGTACATCTTCACTGACTTTATCAGCGAGATTATTACCGCTTTTATCCACTAAAATACGAATAGGCGTTGTAGGTAAATAACGACCTAATTGCAAATGGGCTGGAGCGGTTGCTTCTACAGTAAATAAACACTCTAAGAAAAACGTGCCGACAGGTAGGGTTTCATTTTTCAATAATCCTATGCTGGCATTACCAATTTCATCACTGAGCACTAAATCCATAACGCCGCGCACCATAGGGTGATCCCATGTGAGTAATTGATAATTTTCGTTAATTAAGGCGGTATCACGGTCAAAAGTGATGGTGGTGCCATCTTCAGGCAAACACGGGAAATTGCTATTAAGCATGTGCTCACTTTGATTAAGCGCAATAGCATTGTCGGCTTTATCGTCTTGCTGAACACCAAAAACATCTAGGATTTGAAACATAAATTGTGGCAATTCAATTTGTCGATCACTCTTTGCTATTTTTTCTACTAATTCGTGGGCTCTGCCTTGACCTGATGAATTCAATTCCAGCAATTTGTCGCGGCCGCTTTCCAATTCTGCTTTGATGGTTAAATGTTTTTGCCAGCTATCAGAAATAAGTGTTTCGGCGGCACTGGATTGTTGTTGATCAGATAAAGCTAGCGATAATAGCTGCTCACCAAACGCTTCATAGATAACTCGGCCAGTAATGCAGGTGTGTTCAAACGCCTGCATACCTTGTTGATACCAATCAAATAACAAATGTTGTGCTGAGTCTTGAAAGTAGGGGACGTGTAAACGAATTACTTCAGTTTGGCCTATTCTGTCAAGACGACCAATGCGTTGCTCAAGTAAATCTGGATTGCGGGGTAAATCAAATAAAACCAAGTGATGAGCGAATTGGAAGTTACGCCCTTCACTGCCTATTTCAGAGCACAATAATAGCTGGGCGCTGTCTTCATCTTGAGCAAAATAAGCCGCGGCTCTATCACGTTCAAAAATAGACAAACCTTCGTGAAAAACGGCTGAGCGTATGCCTTCTTTAATGCGTAGCGCTGCTTCTAAGTCAATAGCCGTTTGCGCATGGGCACAAATAACTAAAACTTTTTCTTTTTTCAAGCTTGTCAGTAGATTAATTAAGTAGTCAACACGGGGGTCAAAGTCAGTCCAAGTTTGTGTTTGTGCGTCAAGGGCATAAAGAATTTCTGGCGTGAAAATAGTTTTTGCTTGCATAGATTTTACTAAGGCTTCAGGGCAGTCACTAAGCATAAATTCGTTAATGCATGTTTGATATTGCTCTGGTAAATCTAATGGCGCGGCATGCACTTCACGGGCTGGAAAACCTTTAATGGTATTACGTGAATTTCTAAATAAAATACGACCCGTGCCATGTCTATCAAGCAATTGTGCTAGCAACTGCTGACGAATACTTTTTTGTTCATCAGCATTATCGCTATTTAGCCCAGTTAACTGAGCACTAATATCTGACTCTTTCAATAGTGTCGTTAAGGTATTTTCTTGCTCTTGGTTAAGTGTTTCACCTTCAACTAAGGCGTTAGCGGCATCGGCAACTTCACTGTAATGGGACTCTTCTTCGGTGAACTTGTCGTAGTCAAAAAATCTGTCAGAGTCGAGTAAGCGTAATCGAGCAAAGTGACTTTCATGGCCCAATTGATCTGGTGTTGCGGTTAATAATAAAACGCCGGGAATCACTTGTGCTAATTGCTCAATGCATTGGTATTCAAGACTAGGTTTGTCTTGTTGCCAATTTAAATGATGCGCTTCATCAACAACCATTAAATCCCAGTCTTCCTGAATAAGTGCATCGTACCACTGTGGATTTTTGGTAATAAAGCCTAAGTTAACTAAAACTAATTGTTCGGTGCTAAAAGGGTTAGTTTCATCTTCACCAGCGGTTTCAACACAGCGATCGGCATCAAAAATACTAAAATTAAGGTTAAAGCGACGTAACATTTCCACTAACCATTGGTGCATTAAAGACTCTGGCACTATAATCAAAATGCGTTTAGCACGACCGCTCACTAACTGTTGGTGAATGATCAAACCCGCTTCAATTGTTTTACCTAACCCCACTTCGTCAGCAAGTAGCACCCGCGGTGCAAAACGATTACCCACTTCATCAGCAATGTATAGTTGGTGTGGGATCAGGCTTACTCGTCCGCCCGTTAAGCCCATTAATTCAGATTGCTGCTGCTGGTATTGGTGTTGTAAACAGTCTTTGCGTAAACGAAACCAATCTAATCTATCTACTTGGCTGTTTAACAAACGATCATGGGGTTTATTAAATTTGATAAAGTGATCTATCATCACTTCCTTTAACTTCGCTTCTTGATTGTTATCTTGTCGAATACCATGGTAGGTGAGTATGCCATGCTCTTCAGTGGTGGATATTACCTTTAACGACCAGCCTTCATGGCTTGGAATAAGATCACCGACATTGAAAATGACGCGCGTTAACGGTGCATTGGCTTTAGCATATTGGCGTGATTCGCCCGTGGCGGTGAAAACTATATTAACAAATCGGTGCTCTAACCCTGTAACAGTTCCTAATCCTTGATCTGATTCACTATCACTGATCCAACGTTGACCTACCTGAAATGGCATATAATAAGCTCCAAAATAACTCAAAATTCAAATAAAATTGTAGTGCCGAATGAGCAGCACTGAAAACGGCGCTATAGTACCTGTAAGTTATACATAATCATAGTTAGCTTTATTAAAAAAGTAGTAATTTTTTGCTTGTTATGAGCTAAATAAACTGCCATTGTTTACTATATCCATGCAACTTGCTGTTGTGTGGTTATAGTAGTGGCTGATCAAATTTTATAGCGCTATTTTCTTGTCATTAATGCCGGAGATGCTTATATGAATGAAGAAAAAACTATTTATATCCTCGACACCAATATTCTACTGCACGAACCCTTCGCTTTTTTATCTTTTCAAGAACACGATGTTGTTGTACCGATGACAGTACTAGAAGAGTTAGATTCAATAAAAGATAGACGTAAAGATGTCAGCCGAGATGCTAGAGTGGCTATTCGTGCGCTTGAAGATACTTTGTCTGATGCTACCCCCGAACAAGTGCTTGCGGGGGTGAAATTACCTGAAAATGACGAGCAACACCCCAGTGGCTGTTTGTCAATTATCAATGATTACTCCTTAGAGCAAACAGCTAAAACACTATCCTTTAATGAAAATGATAATCGCATTATTAATGCCGCGTTGCATATACAAGATAAAAACCCGCACAGCAAAATAGTCTTAGTCACTAAAGATATTAACATGCGTTTAAAAGCCAAGGGGGCAGGGCTTGCGCATGTGGAAGACTACAGAACCGATCAGCTTATTGATGATGTTCAATTTTTAACCAAAGGTTACCATCAATTTAAAGGCGATTTTTGGCAACAAATCAAAGTGTGTGATAGCGAATCAGATGGGCGATATACCACACACTTCATTGATAAGAGCACTGTGCCAGTAAGTTATATGAATGAATATCTTATTGATGAAAGTGAAAGCTTTGCCGGCAAGGTTACTGGCTGGAGTGACGATCAAGTTTCCATTTTAGACTTGGGTCGTGAGCGCTTGATGGGAAAAACAGCTTGGGGTATTCATCCTAAAAATATTTATCAAGGCATGGCAATGGACGCATTACTTGATCCCAATATTGATTTGGTGATTTTAACAGGGCCAGCAGGTTGTGGTAAAACGCTACTTGCACTTGCTACGGCATTAGAGCAGGTTATTGAAAGAGGTTTGTATGACAAGATAATTGTCACCCGTTCAACGCCAGATATAGCTGAATCTATTGGCTTTTTACCCGGAACTGAGGAAGAAAAAATGGCGCCTTGGCTAGCTGCAATTACTGACTCGTTGGAAGTACTTCATCAGCAAGATGAAAGCATGACCGGCAGCCTAGATTATATTAGGGATAAAGCTAACATTCAGTTTAAGTCTGTTAACTTTATGCGCGGTCGTAGTATTCAAAATGCTTTAGTACTTTTGGATGAATGTCAAAATTTAACGGCAGCACAGCTTAAAACTATTATTACTCGCTGTGGTGAAGGGACTAAGCTGGTGTGTAGTGGTAATTTGGCGCAAATAGACAGTAATTACTTAACCTCATACCCAATTCTTGAGTTGGTAAGTATGTTGTTACCTCACCGTTTTTACTGCTCTGAACAAGGAGTAACAAGAATTACTAGAAAATCACTCCCATTTACCCTTAAAAACACAGCTCAAATACATAAGTTGTTACCCCTAATATCAGCAAATGAAAGATTATATGAAATGAACCTTTTAAAAGAGGTGGCATAATATGAATTCATTAAAGGTATATTTAGCTAATTATTATACGGATAAGCTAAACAAAAGTAAGCTAAGACGAGAAAAAAATAGAGCTTTAATCAGCAACAAAATACTAAATGGCAAGGATTTAACCAGCAAGAACGCACAAACTAAAATTAAAAATCTTGAGGTAAATCTATAATGAGAAATTCAAACGAAAACCGTAATCCGAGAATCTTAGACACGTCAGCATTAGTACATGATCCAAAAAGCCTATTAGCATATCGCGACGATATTTATATTTGCCTAACGGTATTAGAAGAATTAGACAATTTAAAAGAGCGGTTGGATAAAAGTGTTAGTCAAGATGCTCGTCTTGTTATTAGAATGCTTGAAGATATTATAAATGGTCATTCCAGCGAAGAAATGGAAAAAGGTATTGATCTGCCTTCTACGGAAACAGCAAAGCGAGGAAAACTATTTATTGGCATAGATACACAGTTAGATTTTGCAAAAGAATTGAAGCACGCTATTGGTAGTGATGCAGATAATCGCATTATTAATTACGCCCTTCATATGCAAAATCAATTAAAACAAGATGTAACGATTGTAAGTCGCGATATAAACATGCGCCTAAAGGCGAGAACGATTGGTGTAGATGCGGAAGATGTTTTAGTTGATAACCAGATAAGCGATATTGATCTTTTATATACAGGTGTTCAAGCTTTTACTGGGGATTTATTTGACAGATGTGAAGAAGAAAAAGATTTTGCGATGAGTGGAAAACTATATCGGTTTAATCGTGATGTTTTTAATGATGAAGCGCAACCTAACATGTATTGGTATGATGAAATTGGTCATATTGGAAAAATAGAAGAAGTTAGTGACGAACATGTATTTACGACATTACTTCAAAGAAAGCAGGAAAAAATTTGGGGGATATTACCTAAAAACCCGCGACAAACTGTAGCATTAGATCAGCTAACCGATCCTGCATTTGACTTAAATATAATTCTTGGACCAGCAGGTTCGGGAAAAACTTTTTTAGCAGTTGCCGTAGGGTTACATCAAGTGATCGAGACTAAACAATATAAAAAAATTGTCGTTGTACGAAGTCGAGACTTTATGGATGACGATCCCGGTTTTTTACCTGGTGATCTAACAGAGAAATCTTTACCTTTACTGGCTGGAGTTACAGATGCGCTAATCTCAATGCATTCAGAAGATGATGCAGATGAAAAGAGCACTCGTGCAACTGTCCAACATATTATTGATAAAGCAAATATTGAGTTCACATCGATGGCGTATTTCAGAGGTCGATCTATTGATGATGCTGTTTTAATCATAGATGAAGCACAGAATATGACTCGTGCTCAAATGAAAGGAATGCTAAGCCGTGGTGGCAAAAACTGTCGTACAATCGTACTCGGCAACCTTAGTCAGATTGATGATAGGTTCGTAACACCTAATTCGAGTGGGGCTTCTGCTGCTGTTAATGTTTACCGTAACTATGAAAAAGGTTCTGTTCTTATTTTTGATGAAGTAGAGCGTAGTAGCTTAGCTGAGTTCACAGAGAAAAATATGTAAGCGTTAACGTAGAATTGTCAGACTTTTTTGAATCTGGCAATTCAATTTTAATTTCTATCTTTTCCTAAGCCATGTTAAATGGCTTTCATGTCTATTCTCTTTGTCCAAACTGGACATTGAGTACTTCACCTGTTTCTTCGTTAATATCTATCTGATGTTTATCGCGAAGCTCTGATCGAAGTAAATCGTTAAATCGATACATTTCTACTAATCGCGATAACATTTTACCTTCGATAGCTTTTTTCTCTTTAAGAGTTGGTTCACTAGATTTATTTTTTAATTTGGCAATTTTTCCTTTAGCTTCTTCTAATTCGACTTTTAATTTAGTTATTTCTTGCTGGTAACTTAAATCGAGAAGCTCTCGTTCTCTAATGCGTTGAGCCAGAATAATATTACCTTTAATTTCTTTATAGGTTGCCTTACGAAAATTGGAATGACTTACGTCTGCTTTTGTTGCCACTTGGTTTTGGTTTATTTTAGCCAATGGGTCAGCTATTAATTCATCTAAGGCTACCTGCATTAGCTCTTGTCCCGTTAACTTTTCCTCACTCATGCGATAGCTTCCTCTTGTACTCGTAATGGTTTTTTATCTGTAAGAATAACATCTGCTGCATTGCTTGCATTACGCCAACTCTCTGCCATAAGAGAGTATTCTTTTTGTTGTGCTGTGTTAAGCTTGTTGTTATACAATTCTAACTTCCTATCAGCTTCATTTTTCATTGCTTGCCAATGAATTTTTTGTCTTTTTGTCACGGTGTAACTAGGACAATAAACACAGCCGCTAGGTAGTCCTACGTTTTTAAGCTTACACTCTGCACCACCAGTGCAATAGCCGTGTGGTAAGCCGCGAATATTTTTTAAATTTTGAACAAGAAACGCTTTATAAGCATTAATATCTTTAAAATGTATCTGCTTAATTGTTCTGCCTGTATCAGAGGTTCCAGAAGCGGACACATTGAATATCAAACTTTTGGCACCTTTATTTAATCGTTCTCCTCCTGCGCCTGATAATGTTCCTTCTGCTGCTTCTTCAGCTAATTCAGAAGCGATAGTGTCTACTAATAATTCTTCAAAATCTTCAAACATACTAATCATTTCATCCATGGATTGGTAGCCTCGCGCAGCGTAGACCATCGTCATTGAACTAGCGAGATGTTTGAACTGATGCTTAATATCGTCTAATTCACCTAATCTATTAGCAATAATAAACCAAGCAAAATTATGCCGAAACATGTGAGCAGTAATATGGTACGTTTCACCCTCAATGTATTTTATACCTTTATTTTTCCCCCTTACGGCTTTGTAATTACAATTCAATGATTCTAATTGGTCTACGTCTGCTGGTGTTAATGAATATTTGAATTTATGAAGTGTGAACTTTGGATCTTTTTCTGTGTTAGAAGACTCTGCACCAAGCTTAGCTTCAGTGAAGTTAATTGCGGTGAGGTAATCAGCTACTCCAAAAATAAGTTTTTTTTCAAGGCCGTGGGTCAATCGATGCTTAAGGCTTTTGGTAAGTATATTGCTATGCTTTTCCAAAATGATCGACGCACGTTTATGCATTGCTACTATGTATCGCTCAAACAGTAATACTGCATCATATGTATCCTTGTTCGCTACCCATTTAAGTTTTATTTCACCTTCATCTGTTTTAGTTAAAACGGCTTCTATGTAGTAGCGGCCATCTTTTATGGAAGCACAGCCTAAGGTGCAAGATAGAGCTTCTTCTTTTCGCATCCCCGTGTAGGTAAGAATGTAGGTTAAAACGTTTAACTTAAGATTATTAAAAGCTTCAAAGCCTTCTCTCAATCTGTCATTGAAATCTGTTCTAACAGCTACTCTGGCAATACTTGATGATGTATTTTCAATATCAATTAAAGCTGCATTGCCTATTGCTTCAACAAATTCGTTATTAACGACTTCCCAACTATCAACGATTTTTTCAGCACGTTTTAATTGTTCCTCGCATTCTGCAATGATCGACTTTAAAATACTTGAAGGCACGATCGGGTAGGATCTAGCAACTTGAACACGTTCAGTCGTTATTTCGAGTTTATGTATTTCATCCCAGAAAATATCGAGCGTATCTTCAGAAAATAGGCCATAGTTCATATGTGCGCGGAAGAATCTAGGGTTTAAGAATCTAGCTCCACTATCAAGTTTCATTACACTTGTAATAAAATCAATAAAATAGTTCCGCTTTATAAGATTAGGTAGTTGATTGAATGCAAAAAACGAATCAACATTATGCTGTTTCAGATATTTCCCTAGTTTAATTAATGGGCTAATTTGAATACGTGTTGTTCCAAATTTTTGACCATCACCACCTTCAAAAAGCCCAGAATTTGTTGCCAGTAAAGCAGCCGCTTTGATTTCATATTCAAATGTAGGTGATAATTCTTCAAAGTTAATTGATGAACTTGAAGAATCTCGCCAAGTATCATCACCAAAATATATTGAACCGTGATATTTTTCATTCGCACTTTCTATTTCGTTTATAACCACTGAGTTTAAAGCTTTGAACTCAAAATGAGTTAATGGTTTGATAGTAAGTAATCCTGCTTCATCAGGGACAGAAATGTGTTCAATTAAATCTATTAATTTCATTATGCTACCTCTATATCAGCAAGAAAGGCCCAATCTTCATGACAGCCTCTAGTTTCAAGTAGTTGTTCCCCATTTCCAACTGCACGGTGATCAATTTCACTTAGCTCCTCTAGTATTGTTTCTACGCGCTTGTTAAGAATTTCGATATATTCAGCTTGATCTGTCGTACCATCATAATCACTAACGCCACGTTCCATTTCACCGACCACATAACGATGGTAAGAGAGCAATCGCCAAACATGCTCACCATCAGCCACTAAACGGAAATGGCGGCAAAATAAGCACGCATTAAAGTCACCACATTGACTCGTTTCAGTTTTTGAATCGCGATTTAAGCGTTGTTGTGATTTGCTGAAGGCTTTAGCTTCTTCGTCATTTCCTTGAGAAGCACAACGTCCAGTCGGAGTTTGTTTAGTATCAGGTGAAATATCGGTGACAATAATAATATCGTTGGTGATTGGTCTACCTGAGAAATATTCAGACATGGTTAATGTTGCTGAGGCTAACTTTTCTTCAGAGCGAATACCGTCATCACGAAGATAAACATCTAAAAAGACTTTGAGTGAATGCTGTCCAGCTTTTTTATATTTTTTGAAGTTTTTAGCAAATTTTTGATAAACGTAATTAAGTCCACCTTTGCGGATACGCTGTGTGTTAAATGGTACATTGCATTCGTACTTTTCTAAAACGTTATTTACTTTGTTTGAAAATTTTTCTTTTGCAAAGCCTAAAGTGGTTCCGTCATCATCTTTGTATAGTGCAAGTCTATATTTAAGCTTACTGTCATCCTTTAAATGGCTGCGTAATTCGCCAGATAAGTTGTCACGGATGTGTTCTAGATCTGCTAAAGCGTTGGTTACTTCTTTGCCAAATATTAAGCCTTCGTCATCAATAGTTTCTGCGTCCATATCGAATTCGTAGAACTGAGTACTGTAATTTGCTCGTTTTTTGAATAGGCGAACAAAACTCATAGCCTTGCCAGTTAATGGAGCATTTAACTCTAGAATATCATCGGTTTCTAACCTTAAAACTGGTGATAGGTTCCAACCTGTTTTAATGAAAATTCTAGCAAGGCGCAAAAGTAATTCATCGTGTTTAGAAAGATCTTTAGTACTAAGTGCTAATTCAATAGCGTATGTGATGGAGATAGCTTCTTCAATGGTGTAGTAATCTGAAGCGCTGATCTTTTGTTCATGATGTCTTCTTTTTCTTGCTGAGATAGCATGAGCGCTCACTTCAGTTAATTTGAAGTGATTGCAGAAATGTTTGAAAGCATGTTGGGATTGTACTGCTGATCCTCTTTTTAACATATCAGAATCAAATTTTTGTTTTAAGGTGTAGCGAATACGTTTAATTATACGACAATTATTCAACTCTAACGCATTGATACCGTGCTGTGAAAGTAGCTTCAGATCATTTTTATTCAGCGAATCCAGGTGTTGGTTAAATATTGCATGTACAGCGCTAACTCTCCCAAACACCGTATCTTCTGAATTTTTAAAGCCATCAATACGCTTTATTTCATAATAGGCGTATTCTGAAATTTGCTCAGCGAGCACAGGAAACCTTTTAGCTAGATTATCTAAAATAATATATCGATAGCGGTCATCACCAGAGTCACAATCAAACGGAATCGCATAATCCATGATGTTTATAATAGATAGGTCCTGATCGTATATCGCATTGTACATGAACAGTATCTCGCCACGAGAATCATTAAGGCGTTTATCATCAATGGCGAAGAGTGCTTTTATTAGTTCATTTTTATTAGCGAAAAAAGCTGATATATCTGAATTCTTAAGTAGATTCAAATTTGGTAACTGGATTTTGTAGTCAATTATAGCGCTACTAGTTTTTGTTAATCTTGTGATTGCGCTGATTGCTTCTCTTTCACCTTTACTTTGGTATATGTTATTTATGTGCTGCTGACATTGTTTAAACCATTTAGGTGAAAGTTCGTGAATCCAATATGCACCTCTAGTAGTTTTACCTGCGGATAAATTATATTCATTTCTAGGAGCATGTTTAGCTTCTTTGCCATGTAATTCTGGATTATTAATGTTACGTGCTTTTTTAATTCTACTTTGATCTTTTTTAGGTGTATTAGCTAGTAATACGTTGAATACTTCGCCATTGTCTAAAGCAGCGTTAAAGCTATTTTCATCATTTAAATGTTTAACAATAATAGGGTCGTAACGAGAAGCTTCCAATGTGTTTAGTAGTGTACCAATAACGCTTTTATACTTAGTATGTCCGCTAGGATTTTCTAGCATTATTGTTGCAATTTTTTTGAAATCAAATACCCAGCTAATCGGATACAGGTACATGGCTGAAATGTCTATAGCGCTTTTAGCATATCCACAGCGGCTTGGTGACCATAAATCTTGATTATCAAAGTAGGTTTTGGCTAGGTTTAGTATACCTGTTAAAACGGAACCACCACGCTGAGTATGAACTTGTTCTAGTTCGGCCAAATATAACTCTTGTTCAATTTTCGCCCACTTATTTTCATCTTCAAACAAGTTGAAGCCATTCTCTATAAAGTTGTGGAAGTGTTCCATATTAGGCGACTGTTCATAAATTTTTATATATTTTAGAAGATCTTTATATCTTTCGGCTGTGACATCATGACCAGCACAAGAGCGTTCTTTTGCTGGTTTACAGGCTTGTCTAAAAATATTTAAACCGTCTTTAGATAGTTGCTTTGAATATGTTGAAATTTCATCAAGAACTTTAAGAGTACGATTCGGGATCATTCTACTGCTTCCGCTTTTTTTGTTTCTTCTACTCTGTTCATAACTTCTTGATAAATATCAACAACCCATTCATCCATTGCCCCGTGTTTTCCTACGGTCCCTTCAATTGCGAAATCAAGATAAAGTTGGGTTGTTTCAAAATCTTCATGAGAAAGCATTAGCATTAGTTTTTCTTTGATATAACTTGGAGAGTAGCCTTTCTTCAACATAGCAATAGCCCAATAAGTAGCGAATGTCGCTCGGAGATCGTGAAGATCACGTTCTAGATAAGGTAAGCCTAATCGCTTTAGGTCAGCACGTACTTTTTGAATTGAGTTTTGAACGCTTTTTTCTTTCATGCGTTCACCGTCACGGTTTATAAATAATGGTAAAGGATGTTTAGGATTATCTTTACCGTATGTTGTTTCATGTTTTAATTGGCGTTCTTTATAAATCTTAGTTTGTGTATATTCCCATAGCATCAGTATCAATTTAGGTGAAATACGTAGGTTTGTTGCTTTGTTAAATTTTCTAATTAGCGCCAAAGAAAAACTCACTCGTTTCTTACTGGGGTTAGGGATCTCATCATGATTAATTTGAATAACTTCATTTGATCTTAACCCAGCCATCAAGCAACACTTAATAAATAAGCCATAAGTAGGGTCGGCGTAAGTTTTAGTCGTCATCAAAAGTTTAAGTTCTTCCCCTGTATAAGCTTGCAAGCCCTGTCTAGGTTTATCGTCTTTTGTTTTATCATCGTCTGAAAGTTTGAGGTTACTTATGTAGTTTCGAACGGCACGTTTATGTTCAGGTTTAGCTCCTGCCATCGAGAATATTGCATTGGTGTCGTCTTTTCTTGGTTTTGAAATAGCTTTAAGTTTAATTGAAAAGGGAAGAGCACTGACTTCAGCTCTTCTGAATGACCACAAATAATAGGCTTTTATGCTATTTATTGCTCTGTCTCCGACAGAAAAAGATAATTCTTTAGATTTAATTAGCTTTTTAATGTGTTCTCTAAAACGCCAAACGGGTAATAACGCTTCTGCTTCATCAACTGTATTAGGGTCATAGTTGAGCGGTACTGCCATGATCTCTTCGTAAGATATTTCTTTATCTATCATCCAATCTAAATACATTTTTAAATCTTTAGCTATTGAACTAATGCTACTAAGTTTAATGCCTTTGCCTTTTCTAGCTCCTAAGTCACCTCGGCTCCAAACGTAATTGTCATTAGCTGAATGCTTGTTTTTGCTAAGTGAGAAGTTTCCGTTATATCGTTCAATAAGATAGAGATTGAACTCCATGCTCTCTTTGAGACGATTAACATTAGAGATAAGTGGGAATTTATCTACAACTTGATCAGTGTGGTAATTCAAGACACGTAGAGTATGTTCACCATGCAGTTCTTCTACAAAGTTACCTGCTTCGTCAATTCCAAAGTAGGGTTGTTTACCTATGTTTATATCGGCTTCGACAATTTTAGTTTTTTTAGAGTTCGACATTTGTACCTCTGTTCATTTAAAACAAAGGTAACAGCTTCCTTGTAGTTGTCAAGAATGACAATGATACATATGTGTATAATAAATATAGCTTTTTTGTGTTAAAGTATTTATAAATAAATGATTTTTACTGGCAATTATTTTATAATTTATTTTAAAAAAGTTATTGTCTCCGTGTTTTTGAATGGAGCTGGAACAATAATTCACTTTTGAGTAGAAAATTGCGATAATAGTACTAATTCACTTTCAAGTTCAATTTTAGTTTTTCAGAGAGCAGTTCCCACGTAGACGGACGATATAAATAAACTTTTGCTTGATAAAAAGTAGCGTGGATTTTTGTTGTGTATTGGTGAGAAAATGTCGCTTCATATGAATAGTTATTTTCAAAGATTAAACGTTAAGCAAAGTGTATTTCTAAAAGTATTAATCAGCCCATGAGCTAGCTCAAGTTCATTTGTCTATGTCTGTTTAACGCTGTGATAATTAGCTTCACTTATTAAACTAAAGACAAAAAAAATGCATCTAAAATATAGATGCATAAAACATGAAACACTAAGGGAATAACATTACTGTTAAGTAAGAGTGTGCTTTTCTAGCTAAGTTCAATTCTTTGTAATAAAGATCTATAAATCCATTGAGCAAGCTCAATAATATCCATTGTGTGATTGAGTCCCAAATATTATGGCTGAACTCCCGTAAAATAATTTTTAGTATTAATCCACTCTCAAAAAAAATATGTAATAATAGCCATAGCTTATTAATTTGAGCTATGGCCTTATAGAGGGGCCAGCCTCCACTTTTTAGGCCAAATGGTATTACTCTAATTATAGTTATCTCCCAATAAATTTACACAACATTAAGTCAGTGGGCTTGGTGTTGATGTATTTATATTGGTGAAACAATGTCGCTATCCAACGACGAACTTCTTTCGAATATTAAACGACAAGCAAAACGTCTATCTAAAAGTATTAATGTCCCCTTGAGACAAGCTCAGGGTCATTTAGCCATGTATGTTTATCAGTGTGATAACTGGGGTCAATTACGAGACTCGCTAGAGTCAGATTCATTTGATAATCAATTATTATTGCTAGCTTCACTTCAACCAAACTCTAATGCATTTTTCTTTAAATTATTGAATGAGAACCTATCCAATATTTCTTTAAGAATTAAAGAAAATACCTCAGAGAGATTACGGGAAAGTGAACTAGAAAAAATAGTTATAAATATTTTTGGTATAGAACTTTCTGATTTTAAAAGTAAAACACAATAAACTCCTTGTAAATTATACATATACGTACAATTCTAGGCTATTTACAATTACTTTCTAGTCATATATATTTATGAAAAGGCTGAACGGACAGCCTGTGCCTACCTATATTTTAAAAAATAATAACGGCTAAGCGGAGCATCCGAAAAATTTGTTTATCTATGATCAAAATTGGCGTTTGGTGGGCCAATATTTTGATCGCAAATAATGGATAAAAAAATGATCTCAAAATCACAACTACTCTATAAAATTGAACATCAATCAACACTTCTCGAAAAATCATTCAATTTACCTCCAGGCTTTGGTTCAGAACCTGTAGCACAAGCTATCTATAAATTTTCAAATTTAGATGAGTTAAATAAACTATTCTTTTTAAGTACTGATGACGATATTTATTCAATTATATTAAGTGATATAAACCTTAAATATATAATGATTAATGAAATTGAAGATGCACTCCTAATTGAAGCGTTTCATGAAGAGATAAAAGAAATGGCGACTCGTCTAGAGTCGATGATTATTATAAATATGACTAAAATTCAATTGATTTCGAACCTTTATGAATTGTTTGGACTAGATGACGAGTCAAAATATATTGTTGAAGCAGAAAATTTAGAATTGAATTGGCAGCCATGTTTTAGTTCACTCCAAAATCAAAAAGCTGTTTTAAGCAGTGACCTTTTAATAAATGAAATACCGTTTAGATTGATCGCAACAAAAGTTAATTTTGATAAGTGCTCGCTTGATGATTTAAAGAAGTCACTCAAAACAAATTTAGTTCAAATAGAAGAGTCATCGCTTGAAAATCATGAAGAAAAATCTAAGATAAGTAAACACTTAGACTGGTCATTTGATAGCAGTGATTGTTTATTAACCCTCGAAACAGATAACACAGACAAACACCCACGTTTTTTTAAAATCAATAACCAAAATTATTTAGTATTTGGTTTTCCTCTCTCTCCTCATTTGCAAATCAACAGTGAAGCTAGTTGTAAAAACATAAATATTCAGATCAAAAACACTGAAGAAAAACAGATATTCATTCTAAATATTGAAAGTGAAAAATTAGTTCTTGAATGTATATTTTTAAACAAAATTGAAGAACGTGAAAAATGCTATTCACCACTAAATCAATGGATTAATGATGCACTTTTGAATTGTGATGATGCTTGTAAATTTCCACTTGTTTTCAATAATGCATATTATCTAATAATCATTAGACCTTTTTCTCATGTAGATTTTCTGGAGAATGCGTTGTGATGCGACATAGATTACATTTGCCCGAAGAAGTTTTAGAGCAGAGACAAGCTTTAAAGTTAAATGATGATCGAATAATACATTGAGTGATGATCAAATGAAAACTAATAATCAAAAAGCATTAATAACATCAATCGATGATCTCAATAAAAATTTTGAAGTCAAAATAACTAGTTGTCCAATATCACATTATGCAAAGGGTGCTGATAGCGAGAAGTTACTTCCACTGCCAAAAAGTATGTTTGGTGAATATTTCGAAGTTGGTGATGAAATTGAATTCAAAAATTATGGCAACCATGATTTTTAAATTATTAATCTGACTTGTGAAGTATTGAGGATTTCTAGGTTTAAATCTGATCTGATCTGATTTCGATTTTAAGACGATTAGATAATGATGAACATCCACAGAAGCGTTGTATTTTATTACATGAACATAATTGTGTTTTACTCTCTTTTAAAGAATTTGAGAAGCTTGAAAAAAATTATACTAATTATAAACTTGCAAAATTATGAATAATGCTTTAACTTGTCAATATGTGTGTTTTGACAAGTTAAGGGTGTTTAATATGAAAGATCAACAACAAATTCCGGTTTCAGCGATAGATGAATTACTTGAGAAGTTATTATCTGAAGGTAAAGATCAAGTGCACGATATTTGCTTTTTAATGCTTAATAGTGGGTTACGTATAGCAGAAATATTAGATATTAAATTTTCTGATATTGATTTTACAACAGGTATTTTAGAGATAAAAGTATTAAAAGAAAGAACAAATAATGAAAAAATAATTGCAGTTCAACTAGGTGGTAAAGCTGTAAAAATGTTAGCTAAAACTCGCAATAAACACCCAAAAGACAAGTATGTTTTTCAGTCAAGAAAAAGCAATAACCAAGTAAATAAAGAGCCAAATAGTTTAAGCCGTCAGGCAGTAGTTAATACCATTAAGCAAATCAATTTACATGCGGAACATAAGCTTAGTTTAAATAGTTTTCGGCAAGCCTATGCAACATCTTACTTACAAGGTCAGCTATCGACGGGGGCAATTATTGATGTTAAAAACGCTTTAAAGCATACAACTATCAACATGACATCCAAGTATGTAAAAGATAAATAAGGTTATAGTTTTGTATTAACAACGTCGATTTAAACCATTTCTGAAGCAACACAAACAATTGAGAATAATCATGAAAAACTTTGAAGACAAAGTTGTTAAAGTTATCTCTCAACTTACATTCTATGCCTGTGATGAACAGGCAGCACCTGAAGACTATACGTTTCATGAATTTATTAGTGTCAGCCATCGTTGCGGTTAACATTAGTGATAAATTTCTTACTGCACCTTTAAATTAAATTCAGCTAAGATTAGTATGATTAATTCGACAAACCCAATTTCCGTGAATAATATCCCAAGAAAAAGTATTAAATGGTTTTCTTCTAAAGAAATTAAGACTGAGCTTAAAGTGTCAGGCTGTGAATTAATGCACCGTAGAGAAAGAGGAGAATTAGAGTTCAAAAAATTAGGCAATGCGTATTTTTATAAATTACCTAAACAAGCTAGTGAATCGAATGTCCGTCAATGAACTAAAAGAAAAGGTTATTAATTGGTATCAACACCGCTATCCAAATATTGATAACATTCCAAATGAGCAAAGCATCAATGCAATAAGAGATTTGTGTTCAAATATTTTATTACCTATCCAAAATAAATTTGGTGAGGTATCGGTTACCTACGGCTTCACATCACCTGTCCTTCTTAAAGAAATAAAAAAGCTAAACCCTAGCCATATTGCCCCTAATCTTGATCAGCATGCATCATATGAAGTGAATGCCAGAGTTAACATTATTTGCAATAGAGGAGGAGCCGCTTGCGACATTTTTGTCGCGGGATTTGAAAGTAATATGTATGCAGTGGCTAAATGGGCTGCTGATAACTTGCCATTTGATAGAATTTATTTATACGGGAATGATCGTCCTATTCATATCAGTATTGGACCAGAGCATAGTCGATTTATTCAAGTAATGAATACGAACAAGGATGGAAAAAGATTTCCAGGCAAAAGAGGAATTAGCAAAGAGTTCACTTCAATTATTGGTGAAAGCTAATGAACCACGAACAATACCAGAGATTAATAGAAGACTTGCCATGCGGTAAATCCACCCCACAAGCCATTTATGTTCACAAGTCAGCTTTAATTGATAATCAATTAACAATTTTCATCAATAGAATACAGAACGCCTTAAAGCAGGAAGATTATGATTGGAACATTGCCAAGTTCTGGAAGTCAGATTTTAAGCTTTCTCTTTTAAACTACCCTGACTTTGAAGAAGAATCCTATCCTGAATTGGTCTGTAGTCTATTTGTCGATTTAGACAAAAAACATCACCGTATGAACGACTATTCAAAGTCAGATAATCCACCTGTATTACACCGAAAAGAGTTGATGGTTACCAAAGCTTATCCATTTTTCGATGAGTTTACGTTAATTACGCAGGAAGGTGAACAAGCTGGATTATATGAAAACACCAGATCAATTGGTTTTAAGCTAGGGTGGGAATCAACTATTAATAACGCTGGTTATGAACTTGTTGATGGTCGAATTTTTCGTGCAAGTGCTCTTATTGGTAATGATGATAAAAAAATTGATCGGCATAAAACAGCCATAGTTAGGCATGGGCTTAGCACTCCAATGAAAATATTGTTTAATAAAGGTTATCTCGACGGTGAATACAGTATTTTTGACTATGGTTGTGGTCTTGGTGATGATCTGTCTGAGCTTCAAGCTAACGGTATTGATGCATCTGGTTGGGATCCTAACTTTAAACCTGAAGCTGAACTATACAATGCTGACATAGTAAATTTAGGATTTGTACTTAATGTCATTGAAGATGTTGCTGAAAGAATAGATGCTTTGCACAATGCATTTGAACTTACTGATAAAATATTAATTGTCTCTTGTATGCTAGCAAGCGAATCAAAGCTTGCACAAATGACTCAATATAAAGACGGTGTGATCACTTCACGCAATACCTTCCAAAAATATTATTTTCAATCTGAATTACAACTATTCATTGAAGACACCCTTGAAAAATCAGCTATATCTGTTGGTCCAGGCATATTCATTATATTCAAAGATGAATTAGAGGAGCAAAGCTACCTTTCTGCCAAGTTAAGAAGGCGTAACCAATGGACAACACTAAACAAAGTACCTTCAAAATCAGATAGAACACTATTGCTACTTGAACAACACTCTCAATTAGTCGAAACCTTTTGGAATACAGTTTTAGAGTATGGTCGAATTCCTGGCTCAGATGAGTTTTCGAACACTGATGAAGTGATTGAATTCTTTGGGAGTACTAAAAAACTGTTTAATTTATTAATGAATATTGAAAGAAAAGAGCAATTTGAAAGAGCAAAGCTGGCAAGACGAGAAGATTATTTAGTATATTTTGCTCTAGGACTTTTTTCAAAAAGACAAGCATACAGAAGCATGCCAGAGACAAAGAGGCGTGATATTAAAGCATTATTCACTTCAGCAAATTCAGGAAGAGAAGAAGCAAAGGAACTACTTTTTGAAATTTCTAATTATAAATTATTACAACAAGAAATAGCTAAAGCTGCAATATACATCCCATCGATTCATAATGTAGGTCATTCTCTTTTGATACAATCTGCGTATATAAATGAACTACCGTTGATATTAAGAGTTTATGTTGGCGCTGCTGCCGTAATGTATGGTGATTGGAATGAAGCTGACGTGATAAAAATCCATGTCACCTCAGGTAAAATAACTTTTATGGTTTATGATGACTTCCTCAATAAATCAATTCCCCGAATTGCAGAGCGAGTCAAAGTAAAACTTGCCGAACAAGATATTGATTACTTTGATTACGTAAATGAAGCTAAACGTCCACCATTATTGAATAAGCATGAATTAATGGCAGAAAATTCAGAAAAATATAAAGATCAGCGTCGATTAGATTTAAAGCTAATCGAGATAGGTGTTGTAGAATCACAAGGGGAGCAGCATTTACCTATTAATATTTTTTTAAACAACTTAACGTTAAAGCAAAAGAGAATTCAAGGGTTTAGGTTGTATTCACTATAGTTTTACGTAAAATATTACGTAAAACTATAGCTTTTATCTTCCATAATTCTCAATCTTACGTAATAATATTACGTAAGATTGAGGGTTATGGATTTGATATGGATAATTTTGACTACGACTTTTGCTACTCTTTCCCTGCTATTAGGGGAATTCAGGCTGGCAGACCATTTTATACAGCTACCTGTCCTCTGAGAATCATACCAAAAATATTCATGTATGATGAACCTGAGGTGCCTCCAGAATTGAGAGCGCAGAGAATTCTTAACAAATCCAGAATACCTGAAATGACAAATTATTTAGTAAATAATCCTGATGATTATGTGTTACCGGCTTTAACGGCATCAGTAATTTCTGATACCGCATCAGTGTTATCTCAGGTGAAATTTGTAGAATCAGATAGCAGTCCAAATGTGGGCACCATTAAGATTTCCATGAAAGCAAAGATTCTTATTAACGATGGTCAACATCGAAGAGCAGCTATTGAGGCAGCAATAAAAATAATGCCTGAATTGGGACAAGATAATATTGCAGTTTTACTTTATGTTGATGAAAAATTAGAGCGTTGCCAACAACGATTTGTTGATATGAACCAAAATGTCGTTAAATCAAATCAATCAATAAACACTCTTTATGATAAACGAAATTCAGCAGCTAAATTAGCTTATGACTTGGCCTCAAATACCAAACCATTTGTTGGTTACACAGATATGGAACGAACAAGCATCCCTTTAAAGAGCAATAAAATATTTCCATTGAATGGGATTAAAAAAGCAACAAGAACATTATTAAGTAAGGGCGCTAAAGAGGATTTTAATGATCATGAAAAAAGTCTTATCGAATCTTTTTGGGATGAGCTAAATACTTATATGACAGAGTGGAATTTAGTACGCAATAACACTCTATCTATAAATGATTTTAAAGAAAATTACATTGTCGCACATGGTATTGGACTTCAGGCATTAGCTATAGCAGGTCAAGATCTTATTCAAATGCCAAAAGAAAACAGAGAGCGCCACCTGAAAAAACTATCATTGATAGATTGGAAGAAATCTAGCTGGTCTAAAAGATCCATGCTTCATGGTCGTTTATCAAAAGCAACATCAAATTTATTTTTAACTTCAATAGAGATTAAGCGACAAATTGCTCTTCCTATTTCAGATAAAGATCTAACTAAAGAAAAAGAATTACTTAGCGCATGAATTTACTAAAGAAACATGATCTTGATGAAGATTACATTGATTTTATCAATAATGAACAGTTCTCAAACCGATATCTCAGTGAGTATATCGCAGATACACAACGTGTTTACCTAGCAGATAATCGCCCATGGGTGATTGGATATAGTGGCGGTAAAGACTCTTCCGCTGTTATGGCGCTTATTTATATGGCTTTATTAGGTTTAAAACCAGAAGAGCGCAATAAACCCGTTTTTGTTGTTGCATCTGATACCTTGGTAGAAACACCCGTTGTAGTTAACCATGTAACCAACTCCCTTGAAGCAATTGAGCGCGGTGCTAAAAGAGACAACTTGCCAATAACTTCACATAAAGTAGTACCTAAAACATCAGAGACTTTCTGGGCAAATTTATTAGGTAAGGGTTACCCTGCACCAACAAGAAGCTTTAGATGGTGTACAGAACGGATGAAAATAGATCCGGTAAGTACATTTATTACTGATAAGGTCAGTCAGTATGATGAAGTCATTGTTATATTAGGCTCTCGCTCACAAGAAAGTGCCTCTCGTGCACAAGTTATAGCAAAACATAAAATCGATGGCTCTGTGCTAGCAAAACATACAACGCTTCCTAATGCCTTTATTTACACTCCCATCGATACTTGGCATGTTGACGATGTGTGGAAAATTTTGCGTTTATGTCACTTGAAAAGTGAAGAAACATCACACGGAATAAGAAATAAATGGTTTGATAAGTACGACTTAGAATGGGAAAACCCGTGGGGTGGTAAAAACCTTATATTGTGGAATCTTTATAAAGATTCGTCAGGCCAAGGCGAATGTCCTATGGTTATCGACGAAACTACACCTTCATGTGGTAACTCGCGATTTGGTTGTTGGACTTGTACAGTTGTTACCAAAGACAGAGCTATGGAAAGTCTCATTCAAAACGGTGAAGAATGGATGAAGCCTTTACTTGACCTACGTAACAAATTAGCTGACACCACAATTATTGAAGATAAAGGTAAATATCGAAGTCATATTCGTCGAAATGGCAGAATGGCCTTTAAAACACTGACCATTGATGGCAAAAAAGAAATGACTGAAGGTTATACTTTTGGTCCCTATTTATTGAGCTTTAGGCAGCAGTTTTTAAAAGAATTGTTAGAAACGCAACACCAATTAAGCAAGATAAATAAAGATGTAGAATTAATAACTGTACCTGAACTTCATGCGGTTAGACATGAGTGGCTTAATGATCCTAATGAGCCTGATTGGGAAGATTCATTACCTAAAATTTTTAATAAGATATTTGGATATAACTTAGACTGGACAGTAGATGATACCAACCAATTTAGCCATGAAGAGGCTAAGTTGATTAACAATATATCTCCTAATCATGACGTATCACCTCAGATGATTAAAAAACTTATTGACCTAGAAGTATCAATGAGTGGTTTGTCACGTCGTACCGGAATATTTAATAAAATTGGACGAATAGTGCAACAAGACTGGGAATCAGCAGAAGAAATCATCGAGAAGAATTTAGAAAGCAGGCAAAATCAAATGCGCCAATCAAAAGAAGTGAGTTCCATTTCTGAAGAATTAGAACAATTGAATAAGCTCATTGAAAAGGAAGGTTTATAATGATTTTTAAAACACTTTCCTTAGAAAATTTTCGTGTATTTAACGGATTACATAATATTGAATTAGCACCAAGACGAGATGGTTTATTATCTAAACCTATTGTTTTGTTTGGCGGTTTAAATGGTGCGGGTAAAACATCTATCTTAACTGCAATCCGTTTATCTTTATTGGGCAGAAGAGCCATCGGTAACGCTGTATCTAAAAAAGATTTTAACGAGTACCTTGCTGAACAAATTAATAAAAAAGCAATTAAAGATAACTCCGATCCTGTCGCTAAAATAAGCTTAGAATTTACTCATACACATCAAGGAAGGCATAGTGCATACCGTATTGTTCGAAATTGGTCATTAGACGCTGATGAAACACTTATTTTATTCAAAAATGATGTTTGCGAAGAGTCACTTACTACAGAGCAAGTTCAAAGTTTCTTACATGAATTAGTTCCTCCGGGTATTGGTGATTTATTCTTTTTTGATGGAGAAAAAATTGCTGAATTAGCTGAAGACGATACAGGTTTATATTTAAAAGAAGCCGTTCAAAAGCTACTTGGTATTGATGTAATCAATCGCCTTTCCGATGATTTAGACATATACATTAAACAAATAAGCCAAAAAGCTGCTGATACCAAAACAGTTAAAGTGATTAACGAATTTGAAAAAGAAAAAAATGAATTTCTTTTACACGCCAGCAAAGAACGAGAAAGCGAAGATCAAGTAAGAAGACAATTAGCTGACTTAGAATTACAAATAAATGAAGCAGAAGAAAAAATACAAGAACGAGGCGGAGCTTGGGCTAAAACTAAAAATGATGAAAAAAATAAAGCCGATGATTTAATAAAACAAACAGCCATACTTGAAACCAAGTTGTTAAATGAATTAGATGGTTCATTCCCATTGTCATTAGCTCCTAATGCAATGGCTGAATTAATCAATACACTGACCAAAGAACAAAAAACAAAAGACTCCCAAGCTTTTTCCAACAAGCTAAATGAGAGTTTATCTGGTTTAGAGACAGTTATTAAATCTCAATTCTCAAAGGATTCAGATGCATTATTAGCAACGATCAGTGAATACTTTAATTCTGTTAGTGCTCCATTATCTGGTAACGTTAAATTGGATATATCAAATACTGATTTCAATTTAATTCAAGGCCAGATGATTGATGCTTCGTTAGCTAAAAACCACTGTAATGAGTTGACTAAAAAGTTAATGAAAACAGAACAAGCATTAGAATATGTATCTTTAAATATTCAAAGAGCACCAGATGAAGAGGAGTTAACAAACCTTTATGGTCACTTACGTTATTTAGACTCTCAAAAACATAAGTTAAAAACTCAATATGGCCATCACTTAGTTAAAACTAAATCATATATAACCAAAGCATTAGATTTAGCTAAAAAGTTAGAAAAACTTTATGCGAATCAAAAAACAGAGGCATCCATTTCAAAAGCTGTTGGTCGTGTTGATGCTACGACAAAAGTATTAAATGAGTTTTCAGAACAATTAACTGAAATGCGAGTAAGCCAATTAGAAGAGCTATTTGTTCAATCTTATCGTAAGTTAGCACGTAAAGAAGATCTTAAGCTTTCTGCAAAAATAGACCCTACTACATTTGATGTAACCCTCGTAGATGCTGATAATATAGCTATTAATAGAAAATCTATGTCAGCAGGTGAAAAGCAAATCTTTGCTTTTGCTATATTAGAAGCACTAGGTAAACTATCAGGTAAAGTACTCCCTGTTGTTATTGACACCCCTTTAGGGCGACTTGACTCTAAACATCGAGATAAATTAGTTAAACACTATTTCCCCGAAGCTGGAGAGCAAGTTATTTTACTATCAACTGATACAGAAGTTGATGAAGATTTCTTTGGCGCAATGGCTCATGAAGTTTCACATTCGTATGAAATTGAATTTGATGAGCAAACCAAATGTTCAACCTTAACTGAAGGTTACTTTTGGAAAACTGATGCCATTGTTGCTCAGAAGGAGGCAGTATAATGTTACCTAATAGAATGCAGCTAAATAAAACTGTAGAAGAGCAACTAAAAAAACTTAAAGCGAACACGGGCATTACACCCAATGTATCGGCTCGTATCGCATTTTTCCGTTCTATTGAATCTGACTATACTTATCAGCCAACTATTCAATACAAGCTTGATGGAAGCCTTACATTGGATAAATTTACTTGGCTTGGTAAGACTCAGCTTGTCACTGAATTATTGCTAAAACAGAAGTATCCTGAGTTGGAAGGGAAAGCATTACAAGTTGCATGGGCATCACATGTTGAGCATGGAATTGGAGCTTTAAGGAGTATTAAAACTTTAAAAGCTTTTACAAATACTTTAATAACTTGATGCTCACGCTTCAACTTTTAAGCTAACCTTCCAACCATCAGCAGTTAATGGACGAACCAATTTGTCATAAGCCAAAGAGTGTTCATTTATTGCTGACAAAATGGTTTGGGTAATATCAGTGCTGTTTGATAAACCATATGATAGATATATTTTAAAGTGAGTGTGTGGATGTTCTTGCCTAAAATTTTGAGATGATAGAGTTATAAACTGTTGCCGCTCATTTTCAGAAAAAAATATTTCGGGTGTACTTTCAGATTGGCTTCTTTTTACTTCAACCAATTCAATATTGGAATTACCTTTATCAATACCAATCACATCATAGCCACATCCATCAAATATATTTCCAACATGCAGAATTTCGTACCACTCTTTTTCATTTGTTGGAATACTTTGATTAATTTTAGAGTTGAGCCATGCCAATACTTCTGGAGCAAGTTTATGAACATGTTTGAGCCTATTAAATTCACTTTTAATATCATCAAACACTTTAAATTGATCTTCTTTAGTTAATTCAAAACATCTAGAGGCAAATTTAAATGCTATTTGAATTTCAGCCGATTTTCCATTCTTAGCTTTAATTTCTGCTTCATTATTTCTCTGGGATTGATTCAGTGTGCCAAACAATCTACCTGAAGGTTTAATTTCATTAGGTTTGACTGTTTTTGCTCCTAAAATATTTTTAGCTGTCTGAGTCGGTATTTTCACCTCAAAATCAGATGTTAAATCTTCCATTTCCAATTCATTTGTTTGGTCTAAATAATCGAAATCATTCTGAGAAACACCTAAGTAATTTAATACCTCTATAGCCGGATTAAAGTCAATCAAATTAAGTGAGTACTTGTGTGTAGAGTTATTGTTGGTTAAATTTTTATTTGGTAATAGAAACTTAAGTTTTCTAGCGTTTTCTTTCAACCACTCTTGGAGTATTTGAATGTTATATTCTCTTGGATTCAGGGATTGAATTACCCACCTCCACTCATTGGGTATAGCACTGCTGATTTGTTCAAAACTAAGCCCTTGGTTTTTATAGCTATCAATCCACCTCCATCTACCTTCAGATAATTCTGAAGAAGTAACTTGTTGCAACCACTGAATTAGTTTTTCTTCTTCTTCACTACTCAACCACGAGGAAATTAACTTTTCATACTCAATAACCCGTCTAGGTTCTAACTCAAAGTCATTTTTTAAAACACGACAAAAACCTTGGGTTAATTCATGCATACCAAAAATTTCTTGAGCTAACCATCCAGAGAGTAACTCTTTATCCTTTTCATTTTCCAAGTCAACATTATCATGAATAATAAGGATTGCAGGCATACTGCGCTTGTCATTTGATAGAGAACTATGAGGAATAGAAAGTAAACGCTCCTCTGAAAGCTCCTTAACATTTACTTTTTTTTGATTTGAGTCTAAAAATCCAGATTTCATGTCACTATAGCGTCGAATTATTACCAAAGACCAACGGTACCTGATAGCTTCTTCATCAGGTTCCTTGTGTATCTCATCAGCAATTTCTGCATATGCAAATAATGAAGGTAATATTTTATTTTGAATTACCTTAAAAGCATTTTCATCAATAGTTGCTTGCATTACTTCAGGCTCTGTATAAGGGCGAAGTTTTGGGCGAATAATACCTGAAATTTTTTTTGAAAGTTCGACCGATGTATCTCTATTTGCATCCCATAATAAATATCCAAGTTTCTGATAATTTTTAATTAACCTACGTTCCTCAGAGCTAAAAAAGAAAACAGGTTCATCAGCATTAGCTATACGAACTCGATTCGAATCCTTAACTAGTAGGGGTATTGATGTATCGTCTTCAATATTTGCACGAATTGTAGGCTCATTAAGTTGACGAATAACGGCTTTATATTCACCACTAATACTTCTGTGATTTTTATGGTCTAATTTTTTCGAAATAAGAGTCAAAGCGCGTAATAATTTTGTGTGTTGATATTCATCATCTAAGGGCTTGATATCCAGCCAGCGAACTAATTTAGCCGATTCAGAATCTAAATTGCTATTTATAAGGCAAGGTAGAGCATCATAGCGATTATGCTTTAAAGCAATAAAGCAATTTTCTGGTGCGACTAGTTCACCAGATAAAGATTCTATCCACTTAAACTTGATTAATTCACTTTTTAATTGTTGATGATATTTGCTTGATAGTTGGATTGACTGTTCATCCAAAAAACGTTTTGAATCACTCCAAATAGCAAAACTATTAGTTAGTAGTTTAAAAATGAGATCTTTAGCTAAATTAATTTCAGAGATCGGTTTACTTAATTTCCAGTTAGGGCTTTCAATGCTATTTGATATCAATGGTAATCCATTCCAAACACCCCAGTACAAAAGTTGGCATTTAAAACCGTCCCCCAGTATTTCTCTTGCTTTTAACTCATCAACTTTAAAAAATATTTTGGTATCTAATGTGATTTCATTGAGTAGTTCACTTTCAAAGTAACAGTTTGATACTCTTGCCCATCCTGAAGGCGAAATTGCGGGTATGAGTACACGCTGAGTTGGGTGGAGTTGTTTTCCGCTAAAGCGCCAATTTGTTTTAGTGTCATTTACGTGTGAACTTAATTTAACTACACCTTTTAGTAAGGACTCTCGTTGTGCTGTATCTTTGTTGGAGTGTTGAGATTGAGAAAGTGCTGCAATTACAGCCTCGCTGTTACTGTACTCAGTCCATATTTGTAGTTTTTTAAGATGTGACTCTACACTTGAAGGGAATCTCCATCGAGTCACCACTACACCAGCAGCATTAATAGAATCCAGATTTGAATTTTCTGCGTGACAAAATAACCGTGAAGACTTGTTATTATTGAACTTAGGTAACTCTGCGCATATAGGAACTTCTTCATTATTTGAGTCAGAGATTCCGGTTAATGGTACTATTTTAATATCATCTCTAGCAAAACACGCAAAGTAGTTTCCTAATTTACTTTCATCTGGAATCAACTTGTTATAATAAGACCTGACAGGTATGTAGTATTTTATTAATCGGTAAATACTATTTATTTCTGTAAAGTTAGGCTTCTCATCCCTAGACAAAAATTGTGATACTAAAGATGCTAACTTATTCCCATCATTTAGCAGACTTTTAAGTTCAATCTCTAGCACACCTTCAGGCATTAAAATGTCACATAAAGTAGACAACGAAAATATGTGATGATTTTCATGAATCTCATCTAACAGCTTTTTGGCTGCAAGGTTTAACAACTTTCGATTGTACTTATTTGTTTCGAAATTTATTTTTTTTCGATTACTATCAGCAAAAAAATCACCATGAATATGAAGTAAGCAGCCTGTTTTCATCTCGGTTGGCAAATAACAATGATAAAAGCCACCATAGGTGTCATTTTTATTCTTCGGAATAGCTAGATACAGTTGTGGTGAATTTGAAAGATGGTAATCTAGCTCTAATAACAGTTCACCTTCAGCAGAAATTTCATCTTTAGTGTCAACACACACAATATGATAGTGCATTTCATTAGGAGATAATGAAACCGAAGATATTTGGTTATTTATATAAAAGTCAGCAAAAATTTTTGTATTATTTCTTTGCTTAACAGAAACATAAGAACCAAAAATCAAAGGAGATGATGAGATTTTATACAATAATTTTTCTAATTCATCCATCCCTTGTTCAGTTAGATCTTCTAAAGTAATAGATGTCACAATTGAAGGATCTAAAAGGGTAGCTTCAGAGATATGTTCAGGAAAATAAAACGATGGGGCTTTACCTTGCTCGTCTCCCGGTAGTTGATTCATCCCTTCTATGATTTTGATAGTTTGTTCTTTATTTTCCCATAGAGCTAAACAATTTTGATCAAATGGAAAATATAACCTAAACCCCCAAACATTCTTGCCATCTTTATTCAGACGAGATTCAATTTTAACTTTTTTACAAAACTGCCAAATTGATCTAAACCCAACACCTTTATTACCTATTGATTTTCCTGCTGTCTTATTGCTAGCATTTACAGCACAAAGAGCTGCGAAGTCTGAACGGGTTTCGTCTTTAGATTTTTGAAAACTGAATGGTTGGCCATCATTAGATACTGAAAATGTCGCAGTATCCCTACATAAACTTAATACAACTTTAGCTTCAGCTCGATCAATTGCATTTTGTAGTAATTCAAATGGTGCTCTCCCCATATAATCATTGCGAATACCTTGCTCATGACGAATATGACCACTTGCTGTATCTTTATCTTCTATAAGGGTTTGAAGCTTCGTTTTTATATGTTCATCAATTGTAACTTGAGGCGATGGCTCTTCTTGCATTTACTCTTCCTTTGGAAGATTTCAATTGAAATTATAAGCTTCTTTTTGTAGCTTTGAGTTGAAATTACCTTTGTCTTATCCATAGAGAACGCATCAAATATGACATTCTCTATGGACAAAAAAACTAATATCCTCTTGACTCAATCAACTCTTCCAAAGCCAACTTCTTCCTTCTAGTTTGTGGTTCATTATTAGTCAAAGTTAAGAGTTGTGATTCAGCTATAGCTACCTTATTTACAATCATCGTACTATCTACAGGGTCCCACAAAATATGATGCCAATCATTACTAGATATATTCAGGTTTGCTTGGAGGAGTACTCCAACAGCACTTTCCAAATCAATGCCTCTGTTGATCAAAACTAATACTGCTTTCGCAAATGCCCTTTGTCCAATAGGGCGGAATAGGAGATGATTTTCATCGGTTCTGTAATAACTTGCTGACTGTGTTTTATCTACAAATACACTTTTAAACTCTTCTGATTGTTCAAGTAAAAAATCTAGAAAACTTGTACATGTAGACAGGTGTCTTTCAAGTTGTTCATCAGTAGGTCTACTACCTTCAAATACCCTTTTTACATCAAGAAATAAATCCTTAATTATTTCATGTAGCCCCACTACACTTGTAATAGTATTTGTTTCTTCGGCTTTGATTGCACCTGTACTTGTATAGGAGATGTGTTCTCTCTCATCTTCAAACAACCAGTGTGAATCTATTAGCATTCTTGTAACTATTGCAAAACCATTATCTTCATCTAAAGCAATTTCCGCTGCCTTAGATATTCTTTTAGCTTTCTTATTTAAAGTGGTAAAAAGCCTTCTTGTTCTCTGTTTTCCTTCTTCTGATGAACCATTATGAGAAACAAATATTGCTGTAACTTCTTCATCTGAACCTGAGAGATTATCAGTCTCTGATTCTAAAGCCTTTTTTATTCCTGCAACTCGGTGTTGACCGTCAATTGCAAACAACTTCTCTGCACCAGATAATTTCAATAAACCAAGTTTACCTGCGATGTGATCTCTTGATTCATCTGGCACATCAACTAAATCACTTGAAAAATTTACATTTAATGGTATCCAATTAGGATCACCATCATAAACTCCGATAACTAAAGCGCCTAGAAACCTTTGTTCGTTGTTTTGTATGTAATTAGCTATTGAATCAGCATGAGTATCTATAGCTTCTCTTTGAATCCAATCTGCTAACTTCTGACGATCGTGTATCTCATCAGGTGATTTTATCAATTGTTTTACACTCGAAAAAGACATAGATGCTGTATAAAACATCCAATCTCCAACTCTAGATCTTATGGCTGGTAATAATGTAATATTGTTCATGAAAATGCCCTCTCGGCTCTTGCAGTTACTGCATCTAATCTTTTGTTGTAGTGCGGCTTAAAAGCTAAAATCATCTGATCCTCTAGTTCTTCAGCTTCATCTACAGTATTTGTAGTGACATAATAATATTTCAAATGGCTATTCCATTGGTTTAGCATCATCCAAATATGCGCTCTAGTATTTTTTGAATCATAATCAGCATTCATATCGGTGATATACGCACCAACTCTTTCATATAGATTTGTGGCTTTTCCAACATAAAACAAACCATTAGCAGGAGAAAAATTAAACATATTAGGTTCTACTACAAATGCATATACTCCTGGAGATCTTGGAATAATCCTCCTTGGTGTTGGGGGGAAGTCAACATTTATCCAGTTCAAATTAGCTTGATTGGCTGCGCTAGCCCACGATTCTGGGAAAAAAAACATTTGAACATGGTGTTGATTCATATAAGCAAGATCTCTTACTTTATCTTGACTTGTTGTCATGCTATTCCTTATATTTTTTATTTTTTAAATACTTCTGTTTGATGCCATTCCAAGAACGAATCCTGTGGTAACCATACAGGGTTTCTAACTTCATAAATTTTTTTCCCTTCAAATTCATAAAAAAAACTTTCTGCTATTCCACCACCATTTAGCATATTAGAAACCACTAATTTTAGATTGCTATCAAGCCCTATGGCTCCTTTATCAAAAGCTTTATGATGAAGAGAGCATAAAGCCAAGCCATTATTGGTAGTACAAGGTCCAAGAAACTGCTTCCATTTAATATGCGCAGCTTCGAGACCAAATGAAACATCATCCATCCTTAAATCATAACCACATACCGCGCACTGGTAATTATATGCTCTGAGAACTTCACGACGAAAATTTGGATCTCTTCTTTTTGAATGTTTAACATCTAATTCTAGAGCAAGGTGAGCTGATATATCTTGAATTATACTGTCAGGAAAATTTTCAGCTAGTATCAATTCAAGAAGTTCAATTGCCAACGTATTATCATTTTTAAGTAGATTATAAGTATCATCATTGAAGCCTCCCATCACACTATATTTTATTAGTTCTGATTTTGGTGGATCTGTATTGCTTTTACGAGGTAAGCAATTTTCAGCATTATCTAACCTCCAAAAACCATCATTTATTAATCGCCAGAACCCATAAAGTGAGTGATGAGATTTTCTTGACGGGCCAAATTTACGAAGCAACTCATTTACTTGTTGTTCAACTTCATGTTCAAAGTTAAACATTTGACCATGCCCTTTTATATATTCAGACAATGCATAAACCATCATCAATGGCTTATTGGGCGCTCTCTGATCTTTACGTGACCAGCGCTTAACACTCAAGACAGCCTGTTTTAACTCATTTGCTGTCATGTACCAACTCCCAAAATGCTTTATCTTTAATTTTTGTTATTTTCTTATCACCATTCACATAAAGACTATAGTGTTTATCGAGGCCGCGAATGGTCTTCATAAGTTGCTCTTGATCTGATCTATCATCTATGTTGAAAATGGATTTAATATCTTGATTCTTTATTTGCGAAACTCGATGAACTATCCAGCTCAATATATAAGCTGAATAATCATTTTCACTGGTTTTAAAGTGAGTAATATCTTGTGTTGAAAGAATGACACCAACACCATACTCACGACCTTCTTTGAGTATTCGTCGTAAACTAGAGAAGTTTTGGGACATAAAGTTATCCGCTTCATCAACCAGTATTAACTTAGAAACTTGCCTGAAATCACCTTGTACTTCTGGCTTACCTTGTTTTTGCATTTGTGAATAAAATAAGTCTAACGTTAGCGCCACAATTAGACTTTGCACTTCACCTGGATAGCCTGCAAGCTCAATGACTGTTACACCGTCAATCAACTCATATAAACTCATCATTTTTTCTGGGTCAGTTTCAAATATTTTGAAACGAGCTAGCTTTGAAAGAACTGCGTAAAGAGAGTCTTCCTCTACCTTTTCTTGGTCTAAAAATAAATCCCAAATATTTTCTATCGTTGGTGCTGGACGATTCCATGTTGAAGGATCTTCAGGTTGTATTCCCGCCAAGTCATAAGCTTTAAGAATTATATTCTCAAGCTTTAATTGCTGTTTTGGCCCCAGTTTATAAGCTTTTGACATGGTTTCAGCAAAGCCTGCTGCCGTATGTATTGGTAGCATTGGCGTATCGCCAAACAAACTTAACGGATTGTATGGCAACTTAAATAATTTAAATTTCTTAGCATTAGTCGCTTGAATAAACTTGTCGTCAACATAATCTGATTTGTAATCAAATATCAATACACCAATAGGTTTACCGTCAACATTATTATGTTGATTTCGATATAACTGAGTAATAACTGATTTAGTACATTGGGTTTTACCTGTACCCATAGTACCGATGATACCGGAATTGGTATTCATGAACTTAGCGGTATTGGTTGGTTCCCAATAAACCTCATCATCGTTTTGAACGTTGTTACCAATTAGAACAGTCAGTGGTTCATTAGTTTCAGTTATTGGCTTTGCTTGAATAGGCTCTGCAACCTCAGAAAATTTAGACACACTTTCAATTTTGTCATAATCAACAGTTGGTAGCGCGACAACATTATCATTGAGTACAGTTTTGGTAATCGAAATTAATGATGGTGCTTTTGGTAAGATATATTTTTCTGGAATGTGGCAAAGCTTTTCAGGCTTAATGTTATTAAACAATTCACCTAAAGGCGTTCTAATAAAACCAGACAAGTAGCTAATAGGTAATTGAATTTTAAGAATGTTATCAACTTCTTTAAAATCAGCTTCAAAAAACGTTTCATTTTCTACATGTGAAACTAAAAAGCCATCAGGATACTCTGCTATTTCAGCTAACTTATAATCTCCTTGTAACCACCACTCTCTTTCAGCTAAGAGATCATCGAAGTAGTTCTTATCGTATAAGTGGTAGAGCTTGTATTTATCTATTTGCATTAAAACTTGGCGGATAAACAAACCACGATATAAATGGCTTGCCAGTGTATTGTTGCCAAGGATATCTTGAGTTAGATAACGTTTTAATTCTTTTGCCTGCTCTACACCTTTTGAGTGCGTTTGTTTTTTACCTGTTTTAACTTCAAGCGGCAGTAATATCATTTGCTGATTTTTAAAGCCGACAAATAGTACATCATCAGATATTGCGCCACTCCGGTAACCATGAACATTTCTAGAGAAGTCACTATCTGACATTTTTAATCCAATATTACCAGCAACTCGAATCATTTCGGCAACAGATAAAGGCACCCAAGTAATGTCTGATTGAGCTAATAAGCAATTTACAAATTTATACGCACCAACAATGCCTTTTTTCTCTTTCCTGTCATTATCGTTAGCGGTGATCATTTTTAATAACCATTCACCATTGAAGGCATTAAACTCTTCAATAATACCGCCTTCGTCCTGTTCTAAAACTTTCTTATATAATTCAGTTTCTTGAGTAACAGTAATAGCATCATAATTAACAGAGTTGGTGTAATTGTCTGAATAATGAATAAGCACGACATCTTTTTCACTTTCAAAGAAGTCTAATGTTACCTTAGGATCAATAATGGTTGTCCAAATTGAGCTACGATATGAGCATTCTAGTAGTTGCTTGAATTTGTCACTGACAGCAAGTGCCATTGCTTTAGAGCGACTATGCTGTTCATTAGTTTTTCGAGAAGGTTTAATAAGGCCACTAAGCTTTTCAGCTATTTGTAAATGTGGCTTGTCTTCAATATTGACACCTTTAAGACCAAAGGCAGTAAAATATCCTTCACCATCTTTATTGTCGGCCGCTTCTCCTGCTAGTAAGCCATGACAAACAATACCACTGAGTTCTTCGTTAACATTAACATCCGTTGGTTGTACGCGATCATTATTTCGGAAAAAACTCATATGGGCATAATCTTGCTCCTGATATTCCCCCTCTTCAGAAGCACGGTGCTTAAATTTACTATACGTTAATCGAGTACGCAGTAAATCAATTATTGCATCCGCTTGTTCTCGAATAGATCCTTTGTCTAATCCATATAATTCTTTCAGCACATCGTAGCTATGAGTATCTGCAAATCTATCAAATTCACAGTATGTTAGTTCATCGTCATATAAATTAACGTGAATCTGACAAACCTTATCCTTCTTAATTTTTACATAATCAATAAGACCTAAAAATAACTCTTTATTATGATGATTGTTAACAGAATTAATAATTAAGCTAGAGCGATGGCCAGATGTAAATAACGCACTAAAAGCATCACAAAACTCAGTAACTTTATCTTTAACCAGTTTACGTACATAGTCATAACTAGTGTCTTTCTGTGGCACTAATTGAAGCCAGAAACAGTTGTCTGATTCAGCTTGATTATAAGAAAACTCATGTAATGGATGATAAACAAAGGGCAGTAGACCCTGTGCGTTTAAACGTGCAACGGTTACTTTTGGTAAGCCTTTAAAGCTGTCATCTTCATCAGAAACAATGCTCTCAACTAAATTTAAATAATAGGATAAAACTAACGGGTGAAATGGAGTGATATATTCAACGCCATCATATTCTGCGAAACCAATATTCACTAATTGCTTTTGTTGTTTGCTCAGTAATGTATCAAACTTAATTTGTTGAATGGCTACATTGTATTCATTAACAATTTGGTCAATATTCTTACGAAACTCAATCCCCCAACCATTAATACTAGGGAGTGATTTTTTATCAATTAAAAGATCAAAAAAGTCTTTATAGGCTTGGTAAAGTTCAGGATAGTTACCTTCAATATCCATTAACTTTACAGAGGATGATTCGTGATCTTTTCGGGTTAATATGTTTTGATCAACAAGTTTGGCTTCCCATTGAAGTAATGTTAATCGTCGGCCTTTAGGAGCAATTTCTTTATTATCAATAAGGACTTTATTTTTGGATCTGTTAAATGAACCAAAATAATCATCTTGATAAAGTCTTACAAACCTATCTTGATCCAAGATCAATGGTAATGACAGTGAATCAGTCGCTATTGCACCCTCAACATTAAAACAAAGTTCAGTGGTTTTACCTTTTACAACAAAGTCTAATTGGTCTGACTCATTAACTAGTTGTTCAAAGTCTATTTCACTAATGCTGGTATTATCAAAAACTTGTCCACTTTGCTCTAAGATTGCTCGACTACCAGTTTCAGCGATCACTAAACTACTTTCTTCTGTCTGTAATGTGACTCGTTTCTTATTTGGTTCAATGAGATAGTTAAATTTAAAAGCATCTTCATAAAACTCATCTTTACGAAGAACCAATACTCTAAATTTAAAAGTTTCAGCCGCTTTGTCGCGTTTTACTATAAATGTGAAGTAAGTCGCTTTACTTGGATAAGCGCCAAAAACACTCACTCTACTGCGTTTTCCACCAGTATTGTCAGGTGAAGAATAAGATATTTCGTCTTCTTTGTTATCTTTTATTGAACACTGCTTTTTCTCTAATTTCCCGCCAACAAAAATAAGCTCAAATTCAAAGTCATTTTGTTCTTCATCAAGTAAAATAATTAAATGGCGGTCTCTTCGGCCCGCCTTTGTTTCCGCTTTATTTTTTACAAACAATGTACCTTGAGAAATACTCTCTTTTTCTAATTCTAAAAGATTTTCTTTATTTTTCTTCTGTTCTTGTTCGCAGGCACTCAACTCTAAGCCTGTTTTCCATGCATCAGACTCATCACCTTTAAAATGCTTTTTAATAAAGCTTTCACTAAAATCTAGCTCCGCTAGTTTTTCGTCAAGGCTGTTTGGGAAGTGATGGGTTATATGTTCAATGCGCTCATATAATTTTTTGTTTTCTTCTAACCTATTATTGATTTGACCTACAGGTCCGTCCCAATTTTCTAATGCAGGGTCGTTTAGCAAGCCGATTTCATCAAACCTTAAATCACCATCATCGATAATAGCTTTAAATAAATCTTCAAAGCCAAACATGGTGGCACCATCATCATCAATTTGATTAAAACGATGTTCCAATAAGCACTCAGATACTTTGCGTTTCGAATCATGTTCATCTATTAAACTAAACATGGCTTTTTTAATTTCAGCCGGATGCCAGACACAATTTTTTTGAGCGACGTTTTCTGCTGAGTTAATCAATGTATCTAGCATTGAATTATGAATAACCAGTAATGACGTATTTTTAAGTTCTGATTGCTGCCCCGCGACTTGATCGCGTATGTGAGAGATAAAATTTTCAGAGAATCCCCCCCTATTTTCACTATGAAGAACAATTAATAGCTTGGTGGTTTCACATTGGACAATAGGAATGTTAACGTTTTTAATAGCAACATTTTCAGTACTGAGCGCAACAAAAGCACCATAAAGACGGTTACTGTTATTTGAATCTGGAGATTGAAATTGATACCTATAGCCAGAATTGAGGTTATTTAATGCCCAATTCGAAAATTGTTTAGTTAAAAACGCCTCAAATAGTTTTTCTGACATATACTGCATCTCCACTGTCACTCATACGATCCACATTTCCTATGCGTTCATAAAACTCTATCAACACTTGTTGGCTTTGTTTATCAAAGTAAACACCTCTTTCTTCAAAGGCGTTCATCAACTGATGAAATCTTAATTTATCTTGGTTTTGTCCGATTGCTAAATTTGTTAATAGCACAATATAATCTTGATTAAAGACTAGTACTCGACCAGCACGGCCTCGACTTTGAATGAAGTGGCCACACAATGCATTTTCTGTTACTTTTGCGTAATCAGAGTTTATTTGAAATTTTTCATCACCATTTAATTGTGATTGCCTTCTTGTGAATTGCTCAAATGTTAGGTCAATAATTGTTTGAAGAGCTTCAGTAGGAGTACTTGCTTCCCCAACCTGTAAATCTATATTTCTATGTTTTTTAAACTCAAGTATGTATTCATTTAGCACCTCTAGGTTTTTAAATTCCAACTCTTGAGCTAGTTGCCACAGTGGAATTTTTGTATTCCCCTTAGTTTGGAGATTTTCGCTAGCGGATAAGTAAGGAAATAATTTTGGGAGTGAATTAATTAATTGCTTATAACCATAATCTTGCACCATCCTTCGTTCTTCACTAGCCTTCTCATTATCCATAATGAAGTAACACGTTTTTGATTTAGGCTCCCCAGATTTCCATTCACTTAAACTAATTGCTAACTGAGTTGTATATAAAAATGAATATAAACGAAGAAAGTCTTTAAACGTATTCAGTAAGTATTTCGGTTTAGTATTTAAAAACGCTAAATCGTCTTGAAAATGCTTAGAAAGAAAAGGTAAATATGGTTCTTCTTTTGATTCGCCAACCACTGTTCCTTTATTTTTTCCCTGTTTTACAAAGGATTCAAAAGCAATAGCGATTTCCCTTTCAATAAAATTAAGTTTGGTTTGTGGTTTTTCAGTTAGGGAGAAGTCTTGCAAGAGATTAAGGAATAACTCTCCAAGTCTTGCGTTACTAGAAGTGCCTTTTTGCTTATGCGCTTTAAATAACAATAACTCAGGTGATATTTTATAAAGCTCTTCACCTTTAAAGTACATAGACTCCAGTACAGGCCAAAAATTATCTTCGTCTAACTTAGCTAAGAAGCGTTTCTTACACTGCTCTTTAAATTCATCAATACTTTCTGATTGTATTGTTTTCCTGTATGTATATTTTACAACATGCCCTAATATAGTATCCCAATCAAATATGTCACTTCTATCTTTTGTTCTAATAGGAAAGTAGCTGGTTAACGTATTTTTAGCATTAACTTTAGGAAGATCAGCTCTTAATAAGGACATTAATTACACCCACTTACTTGAAATTCATCATCAGCATATTTTATTTTCATTCGTTGCTTACCTTTAAGAACGAGTAAGGTGTTCGAATCTGCTGCGATATCAGCTATTTCATCAATTAACTCATCTAATAACACGACCGTATTTTTATCATGTTTGTTGGGGCGGTAACCTTCGACAATTTTCTCCATCAACCCAACCAAGTTTATATTAATTGGAAGGTCTACAGGTTTATCACCAATTTTTAAATATGCTGTAAAATACGATGCATTTGATTCATTGTTATTTTGTATAGAAACTAGATCTGCTGATATTTCTATATCTGAGGCGACTTGATAATCATTATGGGAAGAAATTAAAAATTGCCCCTTTTCAAGCTCTGGCGCATTTCTATTATTATATTTGTGAACCGCAGCTATCACTATGTCTCGATAAAAATGACGAATTCGTTTTTTTATTTCTAAATCACCATCATATTTATAATGTAAATTCCATATTTCAGAATATTTGTCTATCAAACGCTCAGCAAAATCATATTTAAACTGAGCATGGTAATTTTCACCTAACTCAGCTTTTCTCAATATATAAAACAACCTCAAGTAAGACTCAGGTTTCTGACCGCGCCTGATACCAAGATCAGAAGATATAAATTGAAGATATTTTTCGAAATCGATGTCTGGTAAACCTAGGCTTCGAGCTAATATAAATTTATCTAACTTTTTAGAGCGAAAGTTGGCTGGGTCAAAATCGAGAATTTTTAATGCAAGTTCATTATCATTACCCAAAAATAAATTATCAAATAGATAGTTTGGCCCAGTTAATAGATTAAAGATGAAATCAAGTAATGCTCTAGCGGTTAGAAACTGGTCTCTCATCAATCGTGCTTTAAATAGAATATCAATAATGACATCCTGGACTTCAGGTATACTTAAAAGCTTATAGTTGGCGCATAACCTTTTATCAGGCTTTGCTAGCTCCGATTCTTTGTCATAAAACTGTCTAATTATATTATTTTCATTTGCTGTGATACGTTCTATTAGTGCTTTGGCAAAATCAGATGAATGTCCTTCAGCTTTTAATTTGAATTTAGGGTAACTCTCAAAATCTAAAAAGGTATGATTAGAATCAAATGGTTCTTTACTTAAAAAAGCTTTAATCGAATATTTAATATTTTCAACTGCACCTTCTTCAGAATAGTTCCCTAACATTCCCGTGTTAATGCCTATTACTAATGGTCGATTATTTACTTCGAATTTTTCAAAAAGTTCGTTCAAAGTATCAATGGCAGATGTATCAGGATGAAAACTATGGGTAGCATCTAAATGGAAGTCAGCTCTTTTGCTAAAGGCTTTACTATAACGGGTTAGTATTTCAGACTTTCCATCACCACTACTACCACATAAGAATATTATTTTTTTATCTGAAGGGGATAATGAAGTCAGTGATTTTTTAAAGTCACTCTCGATATCAGTTTCAATATATAGATAGTTTTTGACCGCATCTAAATATGCTGAAATTGATTCATCACGTTCAGTAGACACGGCATATGGTGATGATTTTGATAAAACACTTAAAGCTTCTCTTAGTCGCACTTTACCTCCTTATAAAGATAGCTACTTTAACTAGATGATAAATAAAGGGGAATTAACCCAATTATACATATATGTATAATGCAATAGTTCGATTAGAATGTCTGTAACTAATTGAGCTTTTGAACGACAAAACGATCTTGATCAAATGTGGTATTAAAGGATCAGTTGAGTGGCTTTAACGAATAAAAAGTAACTATGGTCCATACTCCATAGATAAAAAACAACTGGAACAGATACGATGTTTCTACCAATTGCTTTAATACTAGTTTGTACTCTTGGCTTTTTAGCACAATCCATAGGTTTGTGTATGGTGAGGGGGGTCAACGAGTGTAAGAGTGGAAAACCAGAGTTTTTGCTAGCAATATTATTCAGCGGTGTATTAGCTTGGGTAGCCATGCTGTATTCGTCTTATTTTGCTATCCCCACCCAATTTAGAACATATGAAGCCAATATATGGTTTGCAATTGGGGGGAGTCTGTTTGGTTTTGGCACTGCATTCAATGAAGGGTGTGGCGTTTCAACATTGAGTAAACTATCCCGTGGTGATTCACGAATGATTTTCACTATCCTAGGCTGGTTAACGGGATGGACTATATTAGCTGAATGGAACCCTTCTACTGATCACACAAAATTGTTTTTTCCTACAAATATTACGTTAGGAATACTCATATCTATCTCCATAGTATTGTTAATTTGGGGTTTTATTGGAGATAAGAAACGAAAGAAGTTATGGATGACAATGATGACTATCGGACTTATCGGTGGTTTTGTTTTTCTCTTTGACCCTAAGTGGCCTCCATCTGGGCTTTTGTATAAAATCAGCCATGCTTTCGCAAGTACAGATGAAACCTTATGGCCACCAATGGAAAGTTACTTTTTATTTTTATCGTTACTGGTAGGTATGTTTTCCGCAGCTTGGCATGCGAAAAAGTTTGAAATTATAAAATCGAATTGGCAACAATGGTTGTTACATATAATGGCAGGAACTTTTATGGGAGTTGGAGCGTCTTTGGCGCTAGGCGGAAATGACTCACAACTATTATTAGCTTTGCCAACTTTTTCTCCTGGAGGAGTAGTCGCTGTTTTAGGGATGTTATTAGGGATATGGTTCGGTTTATTTATAAGAGAAAAGCTCTTAGTAAAATCCTAGCTTCAGAACAAATAAAACGTATTATTTATTAAAATCATCATTTAATAAACCGAAATTATTCAACCACATAGTTTTTATATCGATAAGTCATACGTCAATTTTAATAAAACTATACATTACAGGGCATTACAAGTGGGTGACTAGTTGTATTTTTTGTGAAGTTCTGGGGAAAGCACTTAGCTAAGCTTTACGTTCCAAGGTAGCAATGAATCAATATCGAGTTTAGGGTTGCTCAATTGCTCAAGACAGTGCATAAGATAGTCAAACGGAATTAATCCATTC